>Ga0256872_10000002_pt1 | contig 63425 bp, 55 predicted proteins | sample RumenRJG_08RNA_FD_186119 | JGI IMG/M metagenome (GOLD analysis project Ga0256872, IMG submission 186119) | Metatranscriptome of bovine rumen microbial communities from Lethbridge, Alberta, Canada - Rumen RJG_08 (Metagenome Metatranscriptome) | ecosystem: Host-associated > Mammals > Digestive...
CAAAAGAACAGTAGATCAACTTGCTATTGAAAGCAATAAAGTGATCTTCATTGATGGGGATAAGCAAGGTATTCCATATCATGCTTATAAATTCCCTCTTACTAATGGTGAAATGTATTGCCAATATATGCCATTACCTGTTTTTGCTTTAAATAAATGGAATGAAAAGCTTAAAAAGATGGGTAGTCGACTTCATTTACAGAAAGTTGATTATGAACGTTTTGGTGAGCTTGGTGAAAAAGTTTATCAACTTGAAAGAAAATTTCAATCAGTCAAAGATAGCTACGAGCGTATTTATCTTAGACAGGGAGTAAGAACTTTCTATCAGGTAGTTCCTTCAACTAATACTGATAATGAAATGTATTTTACTTATTTTAATAAAGAATTAGATACTTTTCCATCTGTATTTCAATATATTTTAAGTCTTCCAAAGGATCAAAGACCTATTGATTTAACTGAATTAGCTGTAATGAGAAGAAAACTTTGGGTTGAAGTATTAAACTATTTCTTGGAAGACTCTAATGATGTTTTTGAGAAAGCAAATGAAGCTACCCAAGAAGTAATTGATAAACTTAATACTATTAAAGAATATAATAGTGTTGTAAAGGTTTGGAATAAAGTAAAAATTGCAACTCATCCAGGACTAGGAGAAAATAATACTTTTTTCTTATTTAGATTAGCCTATGAGGAAGGTAATTTTAAGGATAATTTCTCACTAGAAGATAGAAAAAAGCTTGAAGATTTATATTCTCAATGGAATGATGTAGTAGGGTTGATAAGTAATCCTTCTTTAATGGCTGAAGTGTCACAATTAATTGCAAAAATGTTAGGTGATGAAAACTTAGCTAGTAAAGTTAATTCAATTATTGAAACATATCCTTCATTTACTTTATTTACTGAAGCTCAAAAGATATCAAGAGCTAATAATATTTTTAATATGTTCAAACAATGTTATGATTATTATAAAAAGTATCTTCATGTAAATAATCTAGACATACTGAGAAGAAGACATTCAATTAAGAATCCACAACTTTTTATTGATATGATTGATTTCTCTCAGAGATTAGCAAATGATGCAGCAAAATCAATTCAATCCTCATTATATAAACTTGGAAAATTATTTGATCAAAAGAAACTGGAAAAATTGCAAATTAATGATCAATTTGTACTTCCAGAATTAAAAATGATTGATGAGAATTGTGATTTGATGAAAAGTTATATTTCATTTGAATTAAAATATACAGACTTTAAATCACTTAAGAAAAGAATTGAAAAACTTAAAGAAGAAAATACTTCATTAGAGTTAACTTTATCAATTCCTGATTTTGAATTTAAAGATCATTCTTATTCGTTTTCAGTTCGTAATTTTCAAACATTGAATTGGCAGAAACAATGTAATGCTGATTACATTAAATCTCAAATTTGGGTTAGAGATTTATCAGTATATATGAAAAATCATGGAGAATTAATTTATGCCTGAGGAAATAAAAGGTAAAGATGGATCATGGAAGGCATATGATACTTCCTCAGATGATTTCAACATGGCTGATGCTATGCAAGAAATGATTACTGAAGCTCAAATTGTTGATGGAAAAGAGGATGTTGGAAAAGCATTTGATCAACGATTAGCAATGATTTCTTATGACAAACCTGCTGATACTGATAAAACAAACAAGGAACTGTCGGAACAATTAAAGAAATCATTTGCAGCTTTAGTTGAAAAGAATAAAATTAAGGATCTTGAGTATAAAGATTTTAAAGAAATTCTTGATGGTCTTGCAGATTATTCAAAAAGAGAAGCAGAATTTAATAGACTTTATTTATCTAAATTAGTTTCAGCAGTAACCGATGCTTCGATTATTAGAGCAGTAACAGCACTCGGTTATTTAATTGATACAGCAATTGCAAAAATTATGGATATTGCCAAAAATCAAACTGGTGATTCATATATGGCAGTTGTAGGTACAATTCGTGAAACATTTACTTGGATTGAGAAAATTGAGGAATTAAAAAGAAGATACTATATTTCTGGAGTTGATTCCTCAATGAAACAATTATCTGCACAAAATGATAATACTCAAGAACAAAAACTTTCAATTGCGGATATACGTGACCTAATTACAAAAGCAAATGAAAAACCTGCTGAGCAAAAGCCTGAAGCTGAGCAAAATAAGGAGATAAAATAATATATGGCAAAAGGAAATTCATGGAACTTTGCACAGTTCTTTTCTGGAGCATTTAATACATTTATGGATTCAGTGGCAGCTCGTATGTCATCTATATCCATGTCATTTACTTCACCAGTTGTTAATGGTAGAGTAACTAACTCAAATCAAGATGTAAATAAGATATTTAATTTAGATCAAGATATTTATTTTGAATACCTTAAAGGCTACTCCTTCCTTAATGCTCTAGTTAAAGCTTATCTTGACCCAGTCTCTGAAGTAGTTTCTGGTGAAAATATTAAAGTAACTTGTAAAGCAGGTGATCAATATACTGAATTAGCAAATAAAGGTATTGAAGAATTTGGGTTGAAGGATTATATAGTCAAGCACTTAGAAGAAATGATCAGAAGAGGATCATTTACTTCTTTTATTGATATTAATGATAAATGTTTGAAAGATACTATTTGTCCATATAAGAATGGTTTCATGGAAAGAGGTGGAAACTTATTAATGGTTGAAGTTGATAAAGCTAAGTTTCCTTTCTATGAAATGTTTATTTATTATTTTAGACGTAATTTGAAAAATATTCTTACAGTTGAAGAAGTAAAGAAGATGAAATTATTCAGCAAAGCTGAATTTGGGTTTAATGATACTCAATATACTCCTGCACAACTTAAAGAAATACTAACTAAAGACCCTAACTTCTTAAAGAGAAGAAAAGCAAAAGAACGTTTAATTGCTGATGTTCAAAACTTCGTAGGTCAATCAATCCTTTCAGACTATTTAAGAGAATTATTCAACCTATTCTTAAGAGAATATATTTTTGATCAGATGTCAATGCTTGAATACTTACGTTCAAATATTATTAAGACAACTGTATCTTCTCAAAGAATTGATGTAAGAAAAGCAACTGAAGTAGCAAATCAAATTGAAAGCTTATTAAATGAGGATAATGCTACAATGATTACTGCTTATCAGGATCCAAACCAGATGCTATCTGCTATTAATGATAGATTGCTGAGCAGAAATAGAGTATTACCTGAATCTCCAGATTATGCTGCATTAGAAGAATTGAAAATTCCAGATATTCAAGGCATGCTTGATAAACTTAAAGCAGACATTGAAACTGATAAGAAGGATTTGGCTAATATGATGTCAATTCCAGAAGAGTTGCTTGTTGGTACTGCAGCTACTAATAATAGATGGGAAACTATTAGTAAATCACAACGTTTCTCTGATGCTATTATTCAGGTATTAACAACTATTTCATTATCAATCAAGAATTTCTGCTGCTCATATGTATATTTGATGACTGGTCAATATATTCCAGCTTCAATGTGGGAGCATGAATATAAGACTGAAACTTATTTACAATCCTTCTCAAATAAATCAAAGATTAATATTTTGATGGAAAGATTGAAAGATTTTGGTCAGCTTATCTTCACAATTGATGAAATTAGTCAATTGCCTGTAATTAATCAGGAGAAATACCTACAATATATTCAGGATGAAGTTAAGAAAGCTGACTCTGCATTATCTGAATGCTTATTGGTAAATAATCCATCTGAAGGTCAATCAGTTCAAATAGGTGTAAATGCTAGAAAGAAGGAAGAAGGTACTGGAACTGGATTTAGTTTACCAAAAGCTAGAGAAGAAGTGCAGAAGAAATACTTAATGTTAAAGAGCTTAGTAGAGGAGCATAATAAATGAAACGATTAGAGACTGTTAACTTTAGTAAAAGTAATCAGGATGCATTGATTATAATGCTTAAAAGAGCATTAGCTGATGAATACCTTGCAGTATTTCAATATCTTGCTCCTATTAAATTAATGAATGGATTTAAAATCGATGAAACTACTTCTGAGTTTAAGGAACATGCATCTGAAGAATATGATCATGCTCAATGGCTTAGAGATAGAATTATTGAATTAGGTGGTACTCCTTTATTTAATCCAGCTGATTGGACAGTTTGGACTAATGATGGATTCAAGGAACCATTTAGTATGAATACTAAATCACTGCTTACTCAAAATATTGAGAGTGAGCAGGGTGCACAAAAAGTATATCTTAAAATAGCTCAATTTGCTAAAGATATAGATGATCAAATAACTTATGATTTAGCAATTAAAATATATCAGGATGAGGTTAAACATGAAAAGGATCTATCTGAAATAAATGAGCAAGTTGAAGATAGAAGCTTTGAGGAGTTTGAATTATGAAAAGATTAGAGAATTATTCAAAGAAAGTAGATACTTCTTTACCAGCAGTAACTGGAGCTGTAACTGGAAGAGCAGTAGGTTCAATTTCTGGTGCCTTAGGTGGATTATATTTATTAGGTACTAAACCTGGAAAAGCAGTAACTGGTGGTAGCATGAGATTAGCTTCAAAATTAACTAAAAATGCATCACCTCGTACAAAAGCATTAGCATCTTTTGGAGGATTAATCCTACCTTATGCTGCTACAACTGCAGCTACAACTACTATAGGTTCCAGTCTTGGAGCTTCAGCAGGTTATGCTACTGGAAGTAAACTAAACAGTTTAATTTCAAAGAAAAAGAAGAAATAAATATGTATTCCTACATCTATTTCTCAAATAAGAGTAAAACAAAACAAATAAAAATTACTCTTAATGAAAACCCAGAAGATATTAAGAAATATTATATTGAGAAGCCTGACTATGTGGCAAGATCAATGGTGCGTAATGCTATCCCATTTGTAGGAACATTAGCAGTAGCTAAAGGTGGTGGTCCAGGTAGAGCTACCTTAGCTGCTGAAGATGCAGCTTCTTATGCAGGTCAATTCATAGGTGGAGCTGCTGGTGCTCCATTTGGTCCAATAGGTGTAGCAGGTGGTGCTACTTTAGGTAAGATGATTTCAGCTGGTGCTATTGCATATACTGCAGGTAAAGCTAGAAAGAAACAGTTTGGGATCACTAAAGAGCATCAGAAACAAGCAGCTAAGCAGAAGAAGTTAGCTAAGAAACAATTAAAAATAAAGAAGTAAATAATTTAACATGGAGTAAAGCATCATGAATGAAGCAATAAATAAATTGTCTCAAGATGATGCTTTAACTGTACTCAGAGCAGAAATAGGTTATTATAAACCTATGCCTGATATTCTTACCTTCCTTGATGATGATTATTTTTTAGGTGGTATTTACTACGATAAAATAAGACATAAATCAAAAGTATATGATTATTGGAGATGGGCACTTACTCAGGTATTTCCGAATGATGTAACGAGCAATACATATATTAGTGTATCAGGTGCCATCGGAACAGGTAAGAGTACATTTACTCAAATTATTTTCCTTTATGATTACCTAAAATATTCCTATATTGCTAATCCTGGATCATATTTAGAATTACTTAATTTAAATGGTATTAAATTTAAATGGTTTAACTTATATAAATATAAAGCATTTGAGCAAGTTAATCCAATTAATGAAATTATTTCTAAAGCTCCATGCTTTCAGGATTTAGCAAAAGAAAGAGAACAAGGTGGGATTGGAGCATTAGAAGTAGGTCCAGCTGCATCTACTAAAGATATTATTTCTCAGGATGTACCAGTATTTGGTTTATCAGAGATTAACTTCATGGGAGAAAAAGCTACAGAAATTATTAACTCCTGCTTATCTCGTCTTGAGTCTCGTTTCCAAAAAGGCATCGATTTATTAACTCATTTTATTCTTGACTCATCTGATGTATCCTCATCATCTCCAACTGAATTATTTATTCATAACTCTGCATACTCTAATAGAGTATTATCATTCCACGTTCCAATATGGAAAGCTAAACCTCATCAATATGGTAAGATGGGTTGGTTTAAAGTTTATGCTGGTGATTCCGCAATATCTCCACATATTCTTGATGAGAATGAAAATACTGAAGGATTAGATAAGGATAGGATTGTAAAAGTACCTGGAGAACTTAGACCAGCATTTGAATCAGATATACAGCTAGCTTTACAAGAAAAAGTTGGAATTGGATTAATGACTGGAGGTATGTTATTTCCAGATGATAAAATAAAAGCAAACTTTAATATTCCAAAAACTTATCATGATGTGGATGTAGTAGACTTCTTTAATGCTGAACAAATAGCTGATTTAGATGGAATGAAAGAAGCTATTGAAATGCTTCCAAATGATAGAGCATTATTTATTGGGTGCGACGCAGGTATATCAAATGATAAATATGGTATTGCTATAGGTTATGCAGATAACTTAACCTATAAAAGGATGCCTGATGGAAAACAAGTTCCTGATATTTTTATTAAAGTACCTATTGCATTTTCATTATCCAGGAAGAAAGGTCAGGAAACTAGTATTACAAAAGTTCGTGACTTTATAATGGAGATAGCTTCAAGAAAAATAGTAAAGAAGGTTGTATTAGATACATTTGCCAGTTCACAATTAAAGCAGGAATTGACATTAAATAAAATTGATTGTGGATATTTATCTGTTGATAAAAGCGATCAACCTTATTTATTACTTAAACGATTAATGTATGAAAATAGAGTAAATATTGCAGATAATAAATTATTATATCGTGAGTTTAAATGTTTAGCTAAAACTGGTGATAATAAAATTGATCACACTAATTCTGGTGGTGAGGGACTTAGATTTGGAGAGATTGAGGGTGCTGCAAATAGTAAAGATATTGCTGACGCAGTATGTCGTGTAGTACAAGAAATATATAATCTAGGTGCTGAATCATTCTATGCACCAAAAGAGGATGTAGCTCAGCAACAGAACTATATGGGTGAACTTTACTCAGGTATGTTAAGAGCTAGAAAAATAAAATCAGAAATACTACGCTCAAAAATGTATCGATAATTACAGAGCTTCTTGAGCGGTGGTATTAATAAGCTAATTTTACATGGAGAATATATGGAATATAAAATAATTGAAGTAAAAGAAAATACTAAATTAACTGGAAATGAAATTGGAACTGAACCAGTTGAATTTAAGTTTATTTCTGGACATGGTGAACAAGTTAAAGATATATTGGATCAAGAACTTGCAATCCAGAAAAAGAATGAGCTATTTGATCGTCAGCAACTTGAAATTAAAGAAGGAACTGAGATTCCTGAGAATGAATTAGTTAAAAATAGAGTATTACCTCAAGTTAAATTAAACTTAAAAGCATTATCTTTTGAGGATAGACTTGAGATACTCCGTTCAGCTCTAAATAATCAAGATTTACTTGATTCAACTTTAGTATTAAATATCTTCAATTTAATTAATAGCTATAAAGAACTAAATAAAGATTATTATTCTTCAGAAGAAGTAATGGTAAATAGTACTATTGAGTTTATCGATATGAAGAATAAATTAAAAGAGGAATTAACTAAGTTCTCAAATGAATTAGCTAGATATTATATTTCAATTATTAAAACTGTAGGTGTAACTGATTTTCCAGCAAATAACTTACCTCAGCCTATTCCATATGTTTATCAAAGAATACTTTTAATTTCTGACTTTATTTCGATGTCAAATATTATTAAAAGTATTCAAGAGGTAAATGGATTAATTTATGTTGAGAATGCAGAATTATTTCTTAGTGCTTTAGCTAATAGATATGTATTTGCTAATGCAATGATCAAAGATTTAGAATTACTAAAGAAGGATTAATATGACAATAGCATCAAGACAACCTATTTATTACAGTGATTTAAGAAATACTGTATTAAATAATATTTATTCATTAGTAAAGAATAGAGATCAGTTTGACCCAGCAGTTCCTGCTGAATTAAAGACTGGATTCCATTCAGAATATTATGGTGATACTAATAGAACTAATGTTGATTCTCCAAGCCAATATAAAATATCCTTCTCTAGAGCATCAGGTTGTACTTTGTCATATGATTTACTAGATACTAATTTCTCAGTGGTTACAACTGCTACAATTGCAAATGAGTTTGAGCAATTCTTGATTAGTAGAGGTATTAATACTAAATCAAGAAAAGAAATAACTATAAAAGGTATCCTCAATTTCTTTAATAACGTATCTGCATTCTGTTCAGTTAAATTAGTAATGGTTACATCACAATTGACTGATAGACAGTTTATTTTCTATTATCCTGGAGCAGTAACATATCCTGCTGTTTCTCCAGCTGAAGATTATGGTGCTGCATTACCTACTAATGCAGATATTATATCTTTAGTAGATAATTTAAATACTACATTAAATGCAGTTACTAAAACATATACTGCAAAATACTCAATTAGTACTGTAAGCTGCTGCTCATCAAGCAGTTCCTCCTCATCTTCATCATCAGCTTATATTGCTTATTTTAATTTGGATTAGAGGTACATATGCCACATTCTGAAAACTTCACATTAACCTATGGACAATTATTAGATCAAGCAAAAACTAAAATATTAAATTTAGTCCAAAATAGAGATGGATATAGTGCATCTGTACCTGCTGAAATAAAATCAGGATATAGTAAAGTATATTCAATTAATAGATGGGGTGGGTTAGTTAATGCTGGATATACTTATAAATATGTATTTAAATTACTTGATAATCCAAAACTAGGAATAGCTACAACTGAAAATATTAATCGTGAGTTCATGAACTTCATGAGAGAAAGAGGAATTGTAGCTAAAAGTAGTAACAAAGTAACTACTAGAGGACTCATTAACTTTTTTAACAACTTAGCAGCTTTCTGTTCAGTTAAATTGATTATTATTGATTCACAATTTGCGCCAAATAAAGTAGTATATTATAATACTCAAGATAATAACTTTCCAGCAGTTGATAATATACCTGTTAATAAAGAAGGTGATGAAGTAGTTGCAGCTGATTATAATACTATTTTGACTGAATTAAATACGACACTTAATACAGTGTCTAAGCAATATATTGCTAGATATTCCACATCCACAAGTTCATCATCATCAAGCTCATCCTGTTCAAGCTCAAGTAGCTCATCAAGTAGCTCTTCCTGCTCTAGTGTATATATTGCTTATTTTAATCTAAATTAATTGGATCATCATGGAGAATAACATGGAGTGTAAGAAAATATATGAGTATCTTATTTGGAATAATTGCAATAATAATTGTAAGTTTTGCTTCCAAAGATATCATAATCACAAGGGTAAAATACTTACTGAAGAAGGTAAGTTTGATGCTATAAATAAAGTATTGGATCACCTTGAAAGTGTATTTGAGCTAGGAAATCATGTATTAATAGTCGGTGGAGAATTATTTGATACAAAATTATCAGAGAAATTAGAAAGAGCTTTAATTGGATTAATTGATACACTGATATTAATGCAAATTGATAATGAAATAGACTTATTATATGTAAATACTAATTTATTATATCAGGATACAACCTATTTAGAATACTTATTAAAGCAAGTAATTAAAAATAATCTACAGGATAGATTACGCTTTACTACCTCTTATGATGTTTATGGTAGATATGATAGTAAAGAAAAAGTAGATTTATTCTTAAAGAACCTAGAAATGATTCGTGACTGCTATCCGCAGATACATACTGTTGTCAATATGATTATGACCAAACAGCTCTGCGAAGCAGTCCTCTCTGGTGCTCTGGATATACCTGGATTTATTGACTATTATAAAGTAAATGTAAATACTATTCCATACATTATTCTACATGAAGATATGGCAGCTACTCGTGAACAGATATATGATACTTTATTAAAACTGGATGAACAGATGCCAGGTTATCTGAAGGCTTATGTAGATAACGTAGCATTACCTCAAGAAAAATTATTATATGAATATAATAATGGTGAATTAGTATTTATGAGTTCAAAGAATAATCCAGATTGTGGACATAATATTAACTTCATGAGGTATCAACCTGAGAAGGATAGATGCTTTATTTGTGATATGCTAGCACTAAAGGAGGCAGTCACTAATGTTTAAATACTGGCAATCAGATGATGGTAAGTACTCATACTTTACTCGTGGATGTGCAGCTAATGTTGAAGAGTCAGTAAAATTATTATGGGGACTTAGACCGTATTTTGATAGCTTTATTATAGTGAATACCTGCTTAGTTAAGGAGAAGCAAGAGCATAGTATTATTGAGGTAACGAAAGAATTAGTTAAAAGAAAAGGTAAGAATACAAAGGTATTTATAACTGGTTGTTCAGTAACTATTAATCCACATTTATATGAAGGATTAGGAATAATAATTCCAAATAAAGATAAGTTTAATCCAGTTGCTTATGGTTTACCTGAAGATACTGAATTAGCATCAACAGTATTTAATAAAAGTGATGTAGCAATGGTAGAGATACAGAGTGGTTGCAATTGTCAATGCACTTATTGTATTATTCCAAAAGCTAGAGGTAAATCAGTATCAGTAGCATATAGAGATATTAGAAAACAAATAGATGATGCAGTAAAACAGGGACATAAGAAGGTAAAATTAGTTGGGACTAATTTAACTCAGTATGATCACAATGGAATGAAGCTTAGTGATTTGTGTGAACAAATACTAGATAATTATCCTGAAATATCCTGCTTGCAACTTGAATTTATCGAGCCAGAATCATCTGAAATGGAAAGGATGATGGACTTAATCAGAAGAAATAATAGAATGGAAGCTCGATTGGAAATGGGTGCTCAATCATTCTGCGATAGTGTATTAAAGAGAATGAAGAGAGGAAGTAGTCAAGCTAGGTTCAAAGAACTATATAAGTTAGCAGGTAAAGATATTAATTTAGTTCCTGATATAATGGTTGGTTTTCCTGGTGAAACTGAAGAAGAGTTCATGGAGACTTATAATTTCATAAAGAATAATGGAATAACTGACCTACATGTTCATTCATTTTCACCAAGACCTGGTACTCCAGCTTATGATATGGATAATCAAGTACCTGAGGAAGTAAAGCTAAAGAGGTCATTAACACTTAGAGACTTAGCAAGAAATAATAGAACATGTAAACCTACAAGTGGTAGGGAATTAAAGAGAATATTTCAATTTGAATTAACTCAAGAATGTAAGAATAATTGTCAGTTCTGCTATAACTCAGGATGTAAATCAAAGGTAGATCCAGATAAAATAGATAATTTATTAAGAGTACACTCATTCTTAAATAGTGATGAAGTAACTGGATATGATGGATTGGGATTAATCGGAGGGGAACTGTTCGATGGTCAATTCAGTAGTTATGTGGAAGAATTACTGTTTAGAGAAATATTCCCTGTAGCTTTATACTCATTCAGAGATAAGCATTGTGAGTTAAGAGTATCCTCAGCATTGATGATGAATGATCCTTCATTTATGATTGATGTATTGAAGGGTACTACAGTATCTACAATATTTGATTATTCAACAATTAATATATGTACCTCTTATGATACTAGAGGTAGATTTAATACCGAGAAACAATTGAATAACTGGAAAAGAAATATGAAGTTACTAAAAGAAGTATTTCCAGCTATTTTATTGCATACAGAGATTATTTTAACTCAGGACTTCATAGATAAATCACTAAATGGTGAGTTTGACCTTGAGGAGTTCAGTAGAGAATATGATACAGGCATTGACTTTATTGAACCTAATAGTGGTTTCTACTATAAGGATAAGTATGAAATGAGTAAGCATCTACCGTGGTTCTTTCCAAAGAGAGAATCATTTATTGACTTTGTGATGATGCTTAGAGACTCAGATTATTCTAATGTACATAGTTTGCTAGACTTATATTTGAGAGCAGATAGTTTAGTAATGAAAGTAAATGGTAAGATGGTACGGTTTGATAATAGAAATACTGTAAGGGAAAACTTACCATGTCATATTGTTGAGAAGTCAGGGTATATTGATTCAAATATAAGAATGAGAGACGATGTAATTACTTTATTAGGTGATTAGATGCTTGATAATTATACTTTAAGATTATTGATGAAAGTAGAGCCAAGTGACTCTATCTTTGTAGATTGGGATAATCATAAAGTAGTTAAGGTAATACATATTGAAAATATTCTATGTAGAAAAGTAATGTATTTCTTAACAGAATGGTATAAAGAATTAGGTATACCATATGAGAGTGAATTTAGAAGGGATAATTTAATAACTAGGGTTGACTTCATGGAAATACTTCAACCTGGAGTTACGAATGATCCATTTAAGCATTGTAGGGAATACCTGACTCCATTATTAACAAGTAGATGCTCCATGTGTAAAGAAATAATGGAGAGTTGTAAATTAGATAAAATAGAAATAAATACCAGAGATGATAAAGAACGTAATTTCTTTATTTGGAATGGAAATATTTACTTGCTAGATATAGCTGACTTCTTTTTAGTTGGTTATAAAGATGGAGAAGAAGTAGATGTATTAGGTATGCATAAATCAAAATATGCAAAGGAATATATCAAGCCAAAATCAGGAAGAAACTTAAGAAGGATAAATAATCATAAATATTATTTTTGTTATTAAGGTGGATTAAACATGTCGATGATTCAATACTCAGTTTGGAATGAGTGCAATGGAAGTTGTGACTTCTGCTTAAGAAAGGAGAGGAAACACTATAATAAAGAGGAGATGCTCTTTGCACTTGAAGCAGTGATGCACAATATAAAACTCCAGGACTTTACTAAGGAGTATTCTGATGGAGTATCTTTATTAGGTGGTGAGTTATACTATATAACTGATAAAGATATACAGGATAAGTTCATGGAATTAGTTGATGTAATTATTGATTGTGTGTTATTAAAGTCTACCAATCCAAATAGACGATATAGTTCAGTAACAAATGGAAATTATGATCCAGCCTTCTTATTTAGAGTAGTAGATCATTTGGAGAAAAGAGTAGGTACTCAGTTTGTAGATATTAATTTTAGCTATGATATTAAATATAGATACAAAGATGAAGCTACTCCATTAAGAGTAATTAATAATATTAATGCCTTTCATGAAAGATATAACTATCGTGTAGGTGTCCAAATGATTCTAGCTCAATATTTGATTGATGCTATAAATAAAGGTGAATGGAGCATTGATGGTTTATTAAAACAAATACCTGGAAATATGCTATGCTTCTTATATCCTCACCCAATTAATAGTAATAAAATAGTTTATGATTTTTATTTAAAAAGGAATGATTTCCTTAACTTCTTGATTGAATTGAAACAGAATTATCCTGATATTTATAACTCATTTGTATTTTCAACTCGTAATTCTAGTAGATTCAAAGTAACTGGATTAGTTGATAAGAGCTATATTGAGACTGGAAAATTATCAGATGAGAAACCTTCTTTAAGTGATGGTAAAGAAGTAATTAATAAACTATGTGGTCATTCAATGCTTTATCGTAGCTATATAGACTCAAGTGCCTGTGTACTGTGTGATATTGAAGCATTAGAAGGGAGTAGTGAAGCACTATGAACCAGTTATTAAAATATGCATTAGATAATGGAATTAGTTTATTAGTTTATACTAATGAACCTAGTAGAGAAGTATTTAAAGATTATGATCAAAGTAAACTGGTTTATATTGATGAGTATGATGATCCAGTTGAAAATATCCTGTGGGATAAGAATGATAAAAGAATAGTCATTTACAGAATAGGTGATGAAATAATGTGGAATAAAGTATACACTATTATGGAAATGACTAAGAAGCATTGTATTTTAGTAAGTGAATATGGTACTAGGAGTAAAGTAACTTTAGCTCGTATGTTTATTCCAGTATTCAAAGCAATAATTCCTCTATAGGTGGTAAGAATGGATAAAATAAAAGCATGGATCCAAAGTATAAAAGACTTATTTAATGGAGATGAGTTTGAGATACTGACTACTCCAAACTCAAGTGATGTAAATGAAACGATTAGTATAAGTCACCCTGACTATACTAAATTGATTGATCGTATTATTGCTCACATGCCTGAAAGTAAGTTAACTGCAGCTACTCATAAAATAACTGTATCGGATTCATGTACTTCATTAATTAATGAGTTAGTTATTAAACATAATAAAGGTAAAACATTCTTCCTCACTTCATCAAAAGAGCATGATTCAGTAAAAGAAGCTATGTTAAAAGTACCTGATACTAGAAAATTACAATTGGATGACTTTACAGGTCAAGTTGATTTCATTAAAAGTAAAATGGATGAAGCAGGATGTGAAAACTTATGCATTATTTATATTGCAACTGGTATTTCAGATGGAGCAGCTTTTCCACAGAAACAATTTATTTATTTAAAAGAAGAGTTAGGAAAAAGAAATATTCCATATTATTTAATAATTGATGATTGTAGAGGTATGTTTTGGATGCCTAGAGACTATACAATATTTGATTGTATTTTAGGTACAGCACATAATATTGTTAAAGGTTATGGAATGGGTATATGTGTAACTAGAAAGAATGAGAAGTATGCAGGTAAAGCAAATTATGAAGGATTAGCTAATTTTATCTTTATGGCTGACTTGTTATTAAAGAATAGAGGTAAAGTATATGAATTGCATGATATACTTAAGGAATACTTAGATAGTATACTTAAACCTGGAATTATGACTTATAATATTATAAGTAGAAGACAAGGTCAATTATTATTTGATAGAAAGTTAGCAGCTTCAGATCAGGATAATGAAAGATTAGAAGAAGGGTTTATGAAAATTAGAACTAATCCAAATGGACCTAATTCTATTATCTTAATTAGATGTACTGCATATATGCAGTATCCTGATAGACTATTAACAGATGTAAGACTTATTTATAAACTATTTAATAAGAATGGGTTATTAAAATGAATGAATTAACTTCATGGTCTCCATTAAATATTGATAAAAAATCAGTATTCTATACTTGCATGAATAAAATTATGCAGTTAGAAGATAACTTTGTACCAGGTAATTGGGTAGAATGGAAGAATTATTCTAATCAAGTAGTAATTGGAACTGATAAATATTATTATAAAATATATGTTCAAGACCATGAAGCAGGTACATTCTTTGCTCAAATAGCTGAGGAATTAGGGAGGATATACAGGGAATTAGGGATTGAATGGAATGTAACAATAGTAGAGGATAAAGGAGTAATTCATATTCTTGAACAGAGAGAAAAGCTAAAAGTAATCCTACCTGGGATTATCAGTTTCGAGGACTTGCTCTTAAACTATGGTATAACACTAAGAAAGTTAGAAGAAAGATTAGGGTTAAATGAGTTAGTTGCACAAATAATGGATAAGATACCTGAAGTAAAATATGTAAAGCTTATTCGTGATTGTGCAAATAAATATATTGATTATGCATCTAAGAATGGAGCAATTGTATTATTAGATGATGCTGATTGGTTCTTAATGCTACTTGATAAGGACTATAATCAAATAGCTCCAACTTATACTTCAATGTTAGTATCATTACCTATTGGAGAATACTTATTTGCACCTCAGAATTATCGAGAAAGTAATAAATTAGCAGCTGTAAATAAGAAAGTAGATAAATGGTGGTTATTTAATCCAATAGTTGGAAAGGATAAAGCAAATATTGATTTTAGAAGTAAAAGAGATAAAATGATCTCAAGTAATGCTAAATTGTTGACTACCATGAAGGCATTACCAGTAGAAGAGAAAGAAAATATTATTCCTTATTCTACAAAAGAAAATATTGAATGGATTAATAATAAAATGGAGAAAATAGGTTATGAAGGATAGACAATGGCAAGTTGAATTATGGCAGGAGTGTGGAAATAAGTGTGAATGGTGTTATCTAAAAGAAGAAAATAGATATACTCCAGATGAACTTAAATTAGATACTTTACAAAAGACTATTAATGCACTAGACCATATTGAGGAGAATGGATATAATGCAGTAAGCTATATTGGTGGTGAGTTCTTCCAAGGTCAACTACATGATAAAAGAGTCCATGATAAATTTATGGAATTAATGAAGAAGACTGCTGATCTATATCATAAAGGAATAATTCATTCAATTTGGTTAGCTGCTACAATGACTATTGGAGACCAGAAGGATCTATGGGAAGCATTGGAGTATTTTAAAGATGTAAAGAGAAGTGGTGAAAATGGTAGCCACGGTATGTGGATTATTACTAGTTATGATACTAAAGGTAGATTCCATACTCCAAAGATGAAAGAAACTTGGGAAAATACTATAGCTGAAATACATAGGAAGTATCCTGAGTTTATGATCAATACAACGATTATTTTAACTGGTGCATTTATTGATGATTATTTAGAGAATGGTTTTAGATTTGAAGCTTTCTGCCAGAAGTATGGTACTTCAGTATTTATGAAACAACCTAGTCCTGGTACTAATGGAGATGAGAAAGCAGTAAATAACTTTTTAGAATGTAAAGCTCAGTTTCAAAAGAAGGTACCTTACATGTTTGTAACTAGAGAGCGGTTCCTTGAGTTTTTAACTACCATGTATCAGGAAGAACCTCATCTCTATGATAAATTATTTAATATTAATTATCGTGCTGATACATTAATGCGCAATTTCAATGATATGGATAGACATATGGTACTTAATGTAAGACTAAAAGGTACCAAAATTGAAATGGATGAGAAAACAATTAATGTAAAAGCAAATAAGTGTGGTCATCCAATGGATTATACTCCCTATATTGATAGTAATGACTGCTGCTTATGTGATAAATTGAGAATAAAAGAATCATTCGAGTAAGGTAAAGAGTCCCCGAAACGGTGGTATAATTGAGGGAGTTCTGTAACGAAACGGTAATCCAAGGTAATTTTAGGAGATAAAAGTAATGGCAACTCAAATTAAGTCCTACCATTTATCTACAGCAACTGTAGAAGGAGAACTACAGGTACAAGGTAGATACTCGGTACAAAAGTTATTAACTAATACTGTAACACGATATTATAAAACAGTTGAATATAATGATGGTTCATCTCCATCTCAATATTTAATTAAAAATACTCCTAAAAATATCAACTCCATTTATTTATACTGTACTGGTTTCGTTAGAAAATATAAATTACCTACAGTCTCTCAGGATTATCAGGAATATTTAACTATTTATATTGCAGATGATCAAGCAACTTATTATTTATTCCAAATGGAGTGCTATGATACTGATGTATATAATAGATATCAATTACCAGCATCAGAAGCTGAGTATTTAATTGGTGAGGTTACTAATTCTGATGAGGATGAACTATGTGATTTCATTCTTAAACATTTAGCTGGAAATAGTGATGGAAGTGATGATGGTACTGCTTTAACAATTCCGGATAAGTTTTTCTTTGCAAGTGAAACTGATAGAGATGATTATTTTGAATTACATCCAGAAGACTTATCAAATAACCCTTTATATGTAGTGGTTGATGGTGATTTACAGAAGTATAATGCAACTGAGGAAACTTGGGAGAGTATTACTCCATCATTAATGGGTCCAAAAGGTGAACCTGGACTTAGTGCAAATATTAGCATAGGTACTGTAACTACTCTTGATCCATCTGAACAAGCCTATGTACAAAAGAATGAATCTAGTACTGAAATTAACTCAGTATTTGACTTTGGTATTCCTAAAGGTGAGAAAGCTGAAATCTACCTAAGAGGTAATTATGATTCAGCATATACCTATAATAAGAATGATGTAGTTATTGGTGGAGATAACAATACTTACATATGTACTGAAAATAATACTGTAAATATTGATCCTAGATATGATACTACTCACTGGATGCTTTTAGTTAATAAAGGTGCTAAAGGTGATCAAGGTGATCAAGGTCCACAAGGTATTACACCAAGTATTGATCCAGCTACTAAGCATTGGATGATTGGTACGACTGATACTGGTGTTAGTGCTGAAGGTGTAGGTAATAAATGGTTATTTACTACCTCAGAATTAACTAGTGGTACTACAATTATTCCAGCTGCATCAGTAAGTTCACAAGAAATACAAGTAAGTGATGTTATTTTATCACAGCATAGAAACAGTTTTAACTATTATGGTGAAGTAACACAGAAAACTAATTCATTTATTACTGTTCAATATAAAGGTCAGTTAAATGGTCTATTGGCTACAATTCCTGACTTTCAAGAAGGAAAAAGCTATGAGCAGAATGAAATAGTATTATATAATGGTATTTTATATAGAGCTAAAGATTCCTTTGTATCAACTCAATTTGATGAGGATGATTGGACCATTTTAAAAACTAAATATATCTCAATCTATGATGACTTTAAAGAAGATACTGAATACTCATATCATGAAGTAATCGTAGAAGATAAATATCCTTATCGTTGTCTAGCAGGGAAATTGACTCAAAGTCAATTCTCAATTAATGATACAATTATTAATTGGGAAGTATATGAAGAACCTGGAGTATGGACTCCACTTACTGAGTATAATGAAGGTGACATAAGATATACTAGTAATAATGAAATGGATGGTATTATCATATGTACTACTTCACATACCTCTGGGAATACATTTGATTCAGCTGAAGCTCAAAAATGGAAACTTCAGGATATTCATGAAGTATGGCAAGCTAATAAGGAATATGCAATTGGTAATATTGTAGAACAGAATTATAAGTTCTATAGTTGCGTAACTCCTGGAAAACAATCTACCTTTTCTCCCACTACATATGGATTAGTATGGGAGGAATTAGGTGCTAGAGCTCACCAATACAAAATAAACTTAGGTAGTCAACTCGATGGAGTAAGAACAAGTTATCATATTGATGAGGAGTTCACTAGACCTGAGGACTCATCATTAATATTAAATGGTCAGGAGTATGACTATAATGATCATTATACGATCGTAGAAGCATCTGATGGATCTACTTTAACAATCAAACCATCTATTCCTACGCCAAAAGCTACGGATAGATTAGTATTAAAATATTGGAAATAGGAATAGAGGAGCATAAGTATCATGGAATTCAATAATAATCAATTATCTCAATCGGTAAGAAATACAGTAGCTAGATTACCTCAATTTGAAACTGAGGTTGGACAAACAGTAACTAGACTTGATGGAGACATCAGTGCTAGAGCTACTAAAGCTAGTGACTTTATGTCTGCATTAACTTCAACTAATAAAGGTGCTACTAAAACTGAACTTGATGCATTAGAAGCTAGCATTGATCAGAAGATATCCGATTTAAACTATATTCAATTTGTTACTGAATTACCTGAAACTGGTGAAGAAAAATATATTTATGCTGTAGTTCAGGATATATACGATCGTGAAGGTCATCAAATTGTAGTCCTCTATATTTGGAGAGATAGTGAGGAACCAGGTGAAACTGGTGATTGGTATTTAGCTGGTGCTTTCAGTATTAATTTTGATCCAAATGATTATTTATTAAAGACTGAAGCTGCAATTACATATTTAAAATTGACTGGTGGGACTTTGACTAATGGGACTGCTCAGTTAAAATTAGCAAATACTACTTATGCTAGTAATAGTGGTACCTTTGTATTTGATGTTCCAGGGCAATATTTTAGATTGTATAATCAAACAACAGGAGCTACAAAACCAATACTTTTCGCCGATTATCAAAGTAAAGTAACTTTGGTAAAAGGAAGTTATTTAAAAGATTATACAAATAATACCACTGGAACAATATTAGACTCTACCGACAAAGCAGTTGCTAATGGTGTTGCATCCCTTGATGCTAATGCTAAAGTACCTGTAGCTCAGTTACCTGATTTAAGTGATACATACCTTTCATTAAGTGGAGGAGTTGTTAATGGTATAGTAACAGTTAGAAATACTAACGGTAATTCTGAAATTCAATCAATTGGTTCCTCTAATGGGATGTTAAGATTAGTTGGAGGATATGGCTCTGAAAATTCAGGTGTTTATTTTATAAGAGGTAGTGTTTCAGATCTTGATTTATATTCTAACAATGCTAGTACAAGTGGATTACGAATTAAGAATTCAGATGGTAGTATTTATGCAAGAGTTAATGGAACTGAATATAAAATTTTAAATACATCTGATAAAGCTATTGCTAATGGTTTAGCTACCCTTGATGCTAATGCCCAAGTCCCCATAGCTCAGTTGCCTATTGATACTACATTATCTCAAACTTCAACTAACTTGTTAGATAATGCTACGATTACTAATGCTTTAATGCAAGCTGCTGATACTATTTCTAGAGGTATGTATGAGAAATCAGATAATACTGCTACTACTTCTGGATCTACTATTACAATCCACTTGCAAGATACAACTACAATCTACAAAATTAAACCTTTGATCGATTCTACAATTGTATTTGATACAACTGGTTTATCATTCCCATCAACTTGCTGGACTACTTTCTACTTAATTGTAGATTTCAGTGATGGTAATGTAAACTTGATATGGCCAGAATCAGTAACTTGGGGTAACATTAGTCCTAGTGGTACTGCTATGGTAAGATATATGTATTCATTCATGAAACCAGATGATGATAATGTTTGGTTAGGTAACGAAATGCAATCCTGGGTACGCCAATAATCATAAGGAGGAGGAGTAAACGATGTTAAATCCATTTAGTGCAGCCAACTTCTATAATAAGTGGGAAAAACCCGCTGATTGGCCAGAATTAAAAGATACTTATGATTATGAGATAGTGGATGATGAGAAAGGAAAGTATACTGTAGTTGGAAGTCCTACTATTAATGGGAAGGTAGTTAGTGGATTTAGTAGTAGCGATTATTTGAGTACATCTGTATTTAATCCAGGAAATAATACCTGGGAACTTGGAGTAAAAATAAAATATAAACAAAAATCTGAAAATAATTACATATTAGGACATACTTCTTCTTTTCTTATTAAATGTTGGAATAATCGTTTAGGTATGAGTATCAAAGAATCAGGAAGTTCTGCTTGGAACTATAATCAGGTATCATCATATCAAATAAGTGAAGATGAAATTATATGGGTTCATCTTATCTTTGATGGTAGTTCTTACAAGTTGTCATACAGTAGTGATGGGGTTACTTATACTGAATTGTTATCTTATATTTCTGCAAACAATATAGTAGGAACTTATGCTGTATTTCTTGGAAATCCTGCTGAGTCATATTTTCCAGGCTCCATTGACCTTTCTGAAACTTATATAAAAGTCAATGGTCATTACTTCTTTGATGGTTCCTCCAATGGTGCAAGATTAATTGGGTGCAATGAGAATATTTATTTAAGTAAGATTAATAATGCTTATATTAATACTGGATATATTCCAAATAATGATTCTGGATTTAAAATAACTGTTTTCACTGGTGAATATCCCAATGAATCTATTCCTGTAGGCTGTAGGCACTCTACAGTAGATAATACTCGGTTCTATATTGATTTTAAAAAGTATGATTCCAATACATTAAGAGTTTGGTGGGGATGGAATCAATATTCATCTAGTAATTTACCTTTAGTAAATACTAAATGCTCATTTTCACTAAATTTTTATAATGATAGAAAAAGAAGATATAATGATATTATTGATGGGGCTATAACTGAACAATTATTAGATATTGATCAACCTTTGACTTTATTCCGCTATAATAATAAAGAAGGAGAGTTTACTTATGGTTTTGGCTATAAATTGTTTAATATAAAAATTACTGAAGGCTCCTTATTAATTCGTCATTTCATCCCAGTCCCAGCAGGTCTCCAGATTGGTACCTATATTGTACCCTCAAATGGTATGTGGGATATAGTTGAACAGAAGTTTTATGGTAATGCTGGAACTGGTGAGTTCAAAATTGGAAAAGACAAACCTGCAGATAACTCCTCATTAGAAGTAAAGAATGGGAAGTTAGTTGGACCAGTAGGATATACCGTTGTAGGTAACCCTACTATAGTTGACGAAGTCATGACATATAGTAATGTTTCAAATTATGTTAGAACAAGACAAAACTTTTTACGTTCCTATAACGATTATGAAATAGTTTGCAAATGCGCAAAACGATTGAGCACAGAAGAGATTGTATATTGTATGAGTACCGGAAACAACGGAAACTTACAAGCAAGGTTGTTATCAAACGCTTTTCGTTTTATTCCATATACGTTTTCAGATTACATTCAAATCAGCGGGACTTTTGCAACTGATGTGTGGTATTGGTTTAAGGTGCGTAGGACCGGAAACACTATCTATGCTTCTTATTCTACGGATGGTGTATCGTGGAGTAATGAAGTTTCAAAGACATTTACACAACTTACAACTAACAGTAATTGGATAGCTTTCGGCACACGTGTAGTAAGTGATAGCGATTGGAATGGCACATCAATTGACCTCAACGAGACCTACATCAAAGTCAATGGTCATACCTGGTTTGGTAACTCCCCATGGGAACCTTGTACTTTCGAGGATAATGCAATTTATCTATTGGCAGGACATAAGAGTGATTATAGTCAATATGATGACTTTAAAGTTACTCCTAGTACTAAAGATAGTGGAACTTATGATGTATGGATTGACAATGAAAAATATGGAACTTTTAATAGAGGGACTGAATTATCAATTAAATGGAGTGATTTATCATTGTCAACTGGGTGGAATATTACTACTCCAGAATCAGTTAAAGCACATAGTATTAAATTAAAAGCATCGAGTAATTCTAATAAAATTGATAGTCTTTACTTTAATGGAAGCATTACATCTGGATTACTATATAATCATTTTCAGTTGGATTATGAATTTGATTTTACAAGAGCTGGTGGAGGTTTTCAACATACTCCATTAATGTTAGGTACTACTGCAAAGAATAATAAACTTAATCTCATGAATATTTTATCAAATATGAGTTATTATTCTTATTATGGAAATATTAAGTATTTTCCTATAATTAAATCAAAATATAAGCATGATTTTTACTATGAACCTTTTACTTCATTTAAGACTAAGAGTATAAAATTTGAAGGTGATAAATTTTATTCAATAAATTGTAGTCAGCTTGAACGATTATATATGGATAATCCAGTAATAGTTGGCGATTCTTTCATAGTAAAAAACTTAAGACAGTTACCAAAATTAATATTTGATAATACTAAAGTTCTTAATAATGCTTTTATACTTTCTAATTTACTTAATCCAACTAATATTGACTTTAGTGATTCTACTACGATTAAAAGATTTCGTGGATATTCTACTCCTGGTATTAAATCAGTCAGAGTTTCTCCAGAAGCTCCATTTTCAGATACATCTACACCTCAAATAAATGTAGGATATACTGGTCAGAATAGATTAGCTCTGAGAAACTTATTTGACTCAATGCCATATAATTGTGGATATAATGTAGTCGGAAGTCCAACAATTAATAGTGGAGTGGTGAGTGGATTTAGTGCAAATGACTATTTATCATTAGATTTACCATTTAATATTGGTGGTAACTGGGAAATGGTATTTAAAGTTAAGTTCACTTCTTATAGTGGTATTTTCTTTGGATATCAATGTGGTAGTAGTTCTGGTTTAAGTATTGAACCTTCAAAAACTATTCATTATTGGGTAGATTCAAAAGCAGCTAACAAATTAACTGGAACTCATGAGTATAGTTTGAATACTGATTATTATATAAAGGTAATTAAAAATTATAATTTAGTATCATTATATTATTCTACTGATAATACTAATTTTACATTAGATACTTCTAAAATAATAACTGATTTGAATGATAATAGTGCTACTAATATTAATCTTGGATGTAGCTTTAATGGAAGTTCTCCATTTGATGGTTCAATTGATTTAAATAGAACATATATTAAAGTTCATTCTCCTATTTCCACTGGTGGAACTGATTACACAATTATAGGAAATCCAACAATAAATAATGGGATTGTGAGTGGGATGAGTAACAGTGATTATATTAAAGTTACTGGAGTTGATGCTACTTCTCAAATTGTTGAAGTTAAAACTAAGTTTAGTGGCAGTTCTAATTTATCTGGAAATACTGATTTAGTATTTATTAGTAATCCAGGTACTGGTTCATTAGGTTTTTATCAGACTATTGGTGGATCTATCTGGGTATATGATAATAATCATTATTGGAATTTACTACAGAATGATTCTAATATATTAGATGAAGCAAAACCTTTTGAACTTTTATTTAATATAAAGGATAATACATTATATGGAAAGGTAATTCAGGAAAATGCTATAGTTGCTGAAAAATCAACTTCTTTATCAACTTTCTCAAGCTTTACACCATCAGTTGATTCAGTAATTCATTTTGGATGGCCTTATTTAAATGTATATCCAGATTCTATTGATTTGAATTCAACCTATATTAAAATAAATAATAAAATATTTTTCGGTCATGAATCCTCATTAGTACCATTCTTCCGTGGTACTGCTCATCAGGATAAAGTAATTGATATTACTGGTTCACTAGGTGCAAACCAACTTGAGGAAGAAGATGTAAATGTAGTAATTAAGAAAGGATGGACTTTAACTGGTGCTCAAGTAAGAAATATGTTAGCTTACAATTTACCAGCTGATATTTAGGAGATAACTGATGGCTAATTTAATTGCAAATAAAGAAGATATTTTTCCAGCTACCGTTAATAAAAATCAATTAGTAGCTGAGGAGTTAAATCAGTTATTTACTGAAATTAATCATATAATTGAAGATGCAGGGTTAACTCCCAGCTCTTCCGATTTAGCTCAGATAAAGAAAGCAATTATTGCAATGATTACTACTGCTATTGCAGGTAAGCAGGATGCAATATCTGCAGGTGATGGTATCTCTATATCTGGTACTGAAGTTTCAGTAGATAATACTATAGCTCGAGTATCTGCTTTATCCGATTATTTTAAGCTTGAAGGTGGTTCTCTTAATAATGGTGCTTCAATTACTTTAAAATCAGCTGATGGCACTAAATTAGGTACTATCTCTGTTACAAATGCTGGAAAAGTAACAATTGTAGATTCAACTGGATCTAAAATTGAATTAGGAACTGGGTTAGATATTACTACTTCTGGTAATACTATGCCAAAAGTTAATGGTTCAGAATTAGCTAAGGCTAGTGATTTAGGTGGATATTTACCATTAAGTGGTGGAACTTTAACAGGGGATTTGACACTGAGTAATTCATCTAGTATAAATACCAAATTTTTAATTTCTAGAGATGGTGGATATATTCAGCTATTTAATAGTGATAATACACAAGATGGTTGCTTCGGTTATTATAATAATAGATTCCGACATATAGGTTCAGGTAGCATTTTAGAAAGTGTGGATAAAGCAGTAGCAAATGGCGTAGCTTCACTTGATTCAAATACAAAAGTACCACTAGCCCAACTCCCCGTAGATACTTCATTGAATAAGACTTCTGATAATCCAATTTCAAATAAAGCTGTAGCTAGCAATTATGTTAAAGGTGTAACTAGTTCTAATGCTACTGTAACAGTAACTAAAGGTGATGATAGTACATCCTCCTTTACGATTGATAATGTAGCTAATGCTACAACTGCTACTAAAGATAGCTCAGGCAATACTATTTCATCATACTATGCACCTAAAGCTACAACTATTTCAGGATATGGAATTACTGATGCATATACTAAAACTGAAATAGATGGCAAAATATCAGGTGCATTCCATTACAAAGGTACTAAAACTACTTACTCACAATTACCAACTTCAGGTAATCAAACTGGTGATGTATGGAATATTGAAACTGCTGATCCAACTCATGGAGTAAAAGCAGGAGATAATGTAGTTTGGAATAGTACTGATTGGGATGTATTATCTGGTATTGTAGATTTATCAAGTTATGCTCAGAAGAGTGAAGCAGTAGGATCAGTAACTGGAAGTAATGCTACTGTAACTGTTAAGGATGTAAATGGTACACAATTAGGTACTTTTACAATCGATAATGTAGCTAATGCAACTGAAGCTGCACAAGTAAATACTTCAGCTAGCTCAGCTAATTCAGCATTAAAAGTATTCTTTGCAGATAGCTCATCAGATAAGAAATTAGCTTATGATTCTGATTTAACTTATAATCCATCAACTAATACATTTAAAGCTACTAATTTTGATGGTCTTGCAACTAAAGCTACTGCTGATGCTAGTGGAAATACAATTACTACAACTTATGCAACTAAGACTGAATTATCATCTGAAGCTCAAACTAGATTGGATAATGATAATACTTTAACTACTAATTTAGGTGCAGAAGTAACTGCTAGACAGAATGCAGATACATTATTAGATGGAAGAGTAACTACAATTGAAGGTAAAATACCTACTAATGCTTCATCAACTAATAAATTAGCAGATAAAGATTATGTTGATCAATCAATTCAAACTGCTACTGCTAACTTTAGAGGTAATTTTGATACTTATGCATTAGTTCCAACTGATGTAAATCAGTATAAACCTGATGAATCAGGAAGTAAAACACCAACTACTAATGACTATATTATTATTAGAACTGATGAAACTCAGGATGGTGGTACTTGGAGATATAAATATATTGGTTCATGGTCTACTGATGGTAAGAATGGTTGGAGTGCAGAGTACGAAATTAATGAAAACCCATTAACTCCATCTCAATTAGCTGCATTAAATTCAGGTATTACTAATACTTTAGTTGGACAAATTACGACTAACCAGAATAATATCTCTAGCTTAACTTTAAATAAGCAGGATACTGTTATTGGTGCAGCTTCTACTGTAACTAGTAGTAATTTATCAGCAAATAAAGCTGTAATAAGTAATAATAATGGTAAATTAGATGTATCAGCTGTAACTAGTACAGAATTAGGACATTTGAGTGGAGTAACTTCAAGTGTTCAAAATCAGTTGAATGCAAAGTTAGATATTACAACTGCTGCAAGTACATACCTTCCATTAACTGGAGGGACGTTAACTGGGAATTTAGAATTATTAGCTAGAAATAATTCAAACCTTGCTTTTGGTATTAATACTGATGGTTATTCAGCTATGATTTCTTTAACTGGAGAAGCAGATGATCAGAATCATAAATCAACTGTTTTACGTGGGGCTAAAGATGATTTTCGTATTTATAATAGTGTTGATGAAGCTAATTATGGTATTCAATTAGATCATACAACAAATACACTTTATAAATTAGCAGGTTTAAATACGAGATATCGTTTCTTAGATGAATCTGATAAAGCTGTAGCTAACGGTGTAGCTTCTCTTGATTCCAATACTAAAGTACCTGTTGCTCAGATCCCTGATTTAAGTGATCAATATTATGCTTGTACCTTTGTAGATTGGAGTGAATAGTATGCCATTATATTCTACTATATCTGGTAGTACTAAATACACAATTATAGGTAGTCCGACTATTGAAAATGGAGTAGTTAGTGGGTTTAGTAGTGGGTCTTATGTACAAATTGATACAATTTTTTCTTTTGCACAACCTTTAGAAATACGTTTTACAGCCATAACTTCAAGTGATGTTACTACAAGTCAACTTTTCTGTTCTGTTGGTAATGGGAATGCTAATAGGAGTTTTGGCGTAACAATAGAAACAGGTGGAAAGATGGGAGTAGCTTATACTTTGAATGGTTCTACCTGGATTGGTTGGTTGCCTAGCTCTTATGTATTTGAAGGAAATACTAGATATAATTTTCTAATACGATATATTCCTTCGCAGTTCTTTACAATCAAGGTAAAGAAATCAACAGAAAGTGAATGGACTACATTTACAAAAGCATTAACAACTCCAATATACACATCAACGAATTGTCCCTTTATATTTGGGCAGAATTATCAAAATAAACCGTTTTTGGGATCCATTGACCTCAATGAAACTTATATCAAAGTTAATAGTCAATCATGGTTTGGTAAATGCCCTGTTAGAGTAAAGGTTAGAAGTGGATTAACTAAGCATTCAGTAGTAGGGAATCCAACAATTGAGAATGGAGTAGTTAGTAATTTATCTACTGGTAATTATATAGCATTAAAGGATAAAATACCATTTGCATCTGCTGATAATTGGGAAATGCAATTAGCTATTAAATTAGATAATACTAATTATGGTGGAAAGAAAATATTTGACTTTAGAGATTATGGGGATCATGGTTTAGTATCTGAATTTGCTACATATCCTAATAGAGTATGCTTTGGTGTCAGTGGAGTATTCTATGAAACTAATACTGATTTATCATTATTTGTAGCAAATAAAATATTATATATTAAGTATATATTTACTGGTACTGAATATATAATGTTAATTTCTCATGATAAAGTTAATTGGACTGAATTAATTAATTATCAATCATCAGATAAGCCTACTAATAGTAATATTTTACAAGGTATTGGATGTTCACCTATTTATGGTGGAGCAATACCTGGTTCTATATTCTTAAATTATTGCTATATTAAACTGAATGGGCAATACTATTGGAAAGGATACCTTGGAGTTAATGATAGCTTTATTATACATACTGATAACTTTAGCAAATATTATACAATTGTTGACGGAAAATTAACTTGGGCGAACCCAAATATTTATTTAGAAACTGATGGAAATGCTTATATTAAATTACCTTACAAAATAAATAGTAGGACTACATTTGATATTAAAGCCTATTGTCCACCCAATAAAAGTAGCTCTTGGTTCTTTGGTGCTGGTGTATCATATATGCAATCAAGTATGATACTTTATGAATACAATGACAACTCCAATACTACATATTTCTATTATAAAGCACCATATATTGATGGTCAAGAAGATACAAGCACAGGTATTAGAACGTCTGTTAAAAGTAACTCAGGAAATCCGTTAACTTATAAATCATATATTAGTAATGATAAATATTTTCTTGATGTAGTAGAGAATGGTTCTACATATCAGAAAACTACAACTGGATGGAATATACCTTCTGATTTGGGACATAATATTGATTACACTGGGTTATTCGCTACATTTAATACAAATACATCAGTATTATCACCACATAAATCTGGCATACGAATTTATAAAGCAAAATTGTGGAATAACGGAATTAATAATTTTAACTTAGTTCCCGTACCAAAAGGACTCCTCATTGGTAACTTCGTAGTCCCATCCAATGGTATGTGGGATATTGTAACTCAAACTTTCTATGGTAATGCTGGTACTGGTGAATTTGAAATTGGTGGTATTCCAGATGACTATATCATTGAAGGTGGAAAAATGATATGGTGTAATCCAGATATAAGTTTAGAGAATAATAGTAATTGGTCAGCATATATTAATACCGGTATTATTCCTACTAATAATATGCGGTTACTGGTTATAGCACAGCTAACCGATACAACGCATACTTATGATGGTAATCTATTGGGGAGTAGAAAAACTGCTGGAACTTCCGAGTTTTGCTTATGGCATAACACTAATCCTGGACAAGGTGGATTTATCTATGATTCAACCTGGAATTCTGATACTAGTTCCTTTGGTAGAGATGATATTGCTGGAAATAAAAATGAGTTCAGGTATAATGGTTCAGATTTTACTATTAATGGAGTTACAGCAAGAACGAGGATTGGAAATTTAACTAACTTTACTTCAGAATATCCAATTTATGTATATGCTCTTAATGTAAATAATACTAGTGTTGATAGTAGACGTTTTCATGGTAAAGTATATGAAGTTGCTCTTTGGTCGGGTTCTATAATTCTTCGATATCTAGTTCCAGTTCCAAAAGGTATACTAATTGGTGACAAGATAGCACCCTCCAATTGTATGTTTGACCTTGTAACTCAAACTTTCTTTGAGAATCAAGGTACTGGTGAATTTACAATTGGTGGTTTGAGTGGGGACTACATATTTGTTGGTGATGATGTAGTTTGGTGTAATGATAGCACTTATCTTAAATGTAATGGTGCACAATACTTTGATTCAGGATTTAGTGCAAATCAGGATACAAAAGTAGTAATTGATTATACAGCAGCTGGTAGTGGAACTCAGGCATTATATTGTAGTAGAACTAATACTAGTTTAGATACATTTACAATGTTTAGACCAATTGCTACATCATCTACTAGATTTGACTATAATAAAGGTCAATATACTATATCTAATGCTCCAGTTGCAAATACTAGATATAAAATAATAGCAGATAAGAATAAGTGCTATATTGATGGAGTATTAAAGTATACAGCAACTGAATCTATTTTTCAGTCATCTTATAGTATGATATTTGGATGCTCAACTTATTTAAATAGTAATTATAACAACTGGGCATACCATAAATACCATAATATTCAACTTTATAATAATGACCACTTAATTCGTTATTTTATTCCAGTTACTACCAATATGCAAATCAGTGGTACCACAATACCCGCACCTGGTATGTGGGATATGGTAACAAAGAAGTATTATCCAAATGAAGGAACTGGATCATTTATATATGGAAAGGATTAACGAGTTTTCCAAACGGTGGTATTTATAAATAATATTTAAGAGGGAGAAGATAAATGTCACAAGAAACTAATGTTAAACATCTAATTATTAATAGATTGTCAAATGAACAGTATGAAACTGCTGTTAAGAGTGACACTCAATTGTATCTTACTCCTGAAGAACCTGCATCCACTACTAATTTAGGTCCAGTTAAAGTTGATGGAACTACAATTATTGCTTTATCAGATGGAACTATTAAGGCTTTAGATTCTTTACCATCTCAGAGTGGAAATGCTGGTAAGTTTTTAACTACTAATGGTACTACAGTTAGTTGGGCATCAGTAGATGCTTTTCCTTCCCAAACTGGAAATACAGGTAAATTTTTGACTACTGATGGTACTAATGTAAGTTGGGCTACTGTAGATGCTTTACCTGCTCAATCTGGACAATCAGGAAAATATTTAACTACAAATGGAACAGCTGCTAGTTGGTCAACTATTACTTTTCCTACAGTAGATCAAACTTATTCTGGAACTTCTACTAATGCTCAATCAGGTGTTGCTGTAAAGTCAGCAATTGATGCTGCAGTATCCTCAGTATATAAACCTGCTGGTTCAGTAACTTTTGCAAATTTACCTACACTTTCAGCTTCAGTACTCGGTAATGTTTATGATGTAGCTGATGCCTTTACTACGACTTCTGATTTCGTAGAAGGTGCAGGTAAATCATATCCAGCTAATACAAATGTTGTAGTAGTAAATACCGGCACCTCCTCAACTCCAGTTTATAAATTTGATACTTTAGCAGGGATGATAGATTTATCAGGATATTTACCACTGACTGGTGGTACTTTAACTGGTGATTTATATATAGAAGGATCTAATGGAAAATTATTTGGATTTAAAAGGACGGTTAATAATACTAATATAGATATAGGATGGGATTATGAGACTAATGCTGGTTCAGGTGTAGCTTTTAGATCAAATGATTCAACTGATTCCTATAAAGGATGCTTTATATTCTTTGCTAAAAATTCTTCTGGTACTGTAACTCGATTAATAGGTACCCCTACTGGAAGTTTAACTTGGGGAAATAATAAAGTAATAACTGTAGCAAATAAATCATCAGCTTCAGATTTTGGTGTAGTAAAGGTTGATGGTACTACTATTACTTCTAATAATGGTGTAATATCTGCAGTAGCTGATCCTAATCCTCAGTATGATTCTACAACTTTAACTTTGAGTTTATTTTAATGGAGTAAATAATGTCTAATACCTTACTATATATTCCTTGCAATGGTACAAGATACTATTATAATTCTACTGTATTAGGTGGTATTACTGAATCATTATTAGGTAGTGGATCACTTAATTGTAATAATGATGGAAGTAAAACTTATTACCAATTTTCAGATGATTATGCATTAAATTATATATTTAATAATACAATAAATAGTAATTTAACTATCGAATACTGGATTAATTTAAGTAGTTGGACAAATACAGGTACTTCTATTGGGTATTCTAATAGTAGATGGCAGAATTTTGCTGCTTTAATTCCAGAGCCACAATTAGGTAGTAATACTGTTACATTTAAACCATATTATGGACGGACTACTTATCCAACTGCAGATGTTACTTTATCAAGTCAATCTGATTGGGTTCATGTAGCATTTACTTGGGATATATCATCACAAGAAGGTAAGTGGTATATAAATGGTAATTTATTACTTACTTCTTCTGGTTTAGGTATGATGTATTATTCTAGACTTATTTTAGGTGGTATGGCAACTGATGATACTACATTAGATAATAAATTTACTGGTAAAATAAGTAATATTATAATGACTGAAGGAATTAAATATACCAGTACATTTACTCCAGGATACTTCTCACCAGATAAAACTGATTTAACTTCAGTAGGTACTACTTCTTATGATGAACCTCCATTAGAGCCAGCTCCAGTAGTTGATGGTGATATATTATTTTATTTTCCAGGTAATGGTACTCAAGCTTTTACTCATGGTGCTTTAGGTGATATTACAATAAGAAATCCTGGATCTAGGTATGTAACTAATCAAGAGGATGATATAATTTATTCAGAATTAATAGATGGAGCTATTAAATATGATTTCACTAATGATCTACCTCTTGATCTTACTATTGAATTCTGGTTTAAGAGTGAATCAACTTCAAGTGGTTCTAGATGTATAATAATGCCATGGGGTGGAGTTGATAGTAATAAATTGCAGTTACAATACTCAGAATCATCCGGAAATATAAGTAACTTGTACTTTGAGAATAGAAATGGTAATTTAAGAGTTACAATTCCATCAAATATTAGTTCCTCAGAATGGCATCATTTAGCTTATGTTCAAGATAAAACTAATTCTACTTCCTATGCTTTTCTTGATGGTACTAAATTAACTACTTCTAGTGGTGGATCAATAACTGGGACAAAGGCTTGGAATAGTATTGTAATTGGTGGAAAAGGTATATCAAGTACAGCTACTAGTGAATATTATCAAGGTGATATTGATGAACTAATCGTTACTGCTGGTGTAAAATACCAATCTACTGATACATTTACTCCTACTAGAACTGCTCCTTCTAAAACTGGATTAACTGAAGTAGGAGAAAAAGATATTGAAGAAGTAATCCCTGATCCAGAAGTACCTAATGATGGTTTAGCTCATTTAAATATTAAAGGTACTACTTATGATATCTTACCTAAATCTATTTATAATAGAAAAGATGGTTCTAGAGTAAAAGTATGGCAAGGTACTTTAGCTGAATGGCAAGAAGGAAGAGATAATGGTACTATTCCAGATAGCTGGACTTGTATTGTAGATGATGATTATACCGGAAGTTCAGCAGTACCTAATAAATCAGTAAATGATTTTAATTCATTTGAAAGTAACTCAATGTATAATATTGTACATACTACAGCTGGAGTTACTCAGAATGCACCACTAGATGTTACCTCTGATTGGTTAATTACATATGTTCATAATGGAAATATAAAAGTTCAAATGGCTAGAAAGTTAGATGATCCAGCTACTGAATTAAACAGATCCTGTATAAATGGTACCTGGACTGATTGGGTATATACTTATGCTCATTATGAAGGATAATTTATGTCAATAAGAAAAGGTAATACAGTTATCGCAGGTGATGCCTCACAAAATACTTATACTAAATCTGAGATAAATAGTATAATAAGTGGAATTAATGATGTATTAGATACTAAGAGTAATAAGGATTTAAGTGATCTTAGTGATGAAGGTAAAAATATATCAAATTGGAGCAATAATGTAACTAATTGTATTACTAAAATACCGCAAGATATTAAATTAGAGTTAGATGTAGTAACTCATACAGTAACATTAAAGAAGGGTAGTAAGATATGGTATCCTAATGGATTTGAGCAAGATGGAACTACACTCAAATTTTCATATATTATTACTGAGTTTGATGTATCTATAACTTCTAATACACCTGATACTGGTGATATAACAAGATTAATTTATTATAATATTACTAATAATACATTAGTTATTTATACAAGTAACTCAACTGGTACCTCTCCAGCTAGTGGAGCTAATCAAGTATTATATAATACTAATACTAATAAAATAGAAATATATGATAATAATGTAAAGAGAAATGCTGACTTCTCATTTCCACTTGGATCTATATTAGGGAATACTAATTCAGCTTATCATTCATTTATAAGTATTTTTAATGGTTTTGGATACATAGGATCAACTATCTTCTGCTTACCTGGAGTTGAAGGATTAGCACCAAATGGATTTAATGATGATGGTACTTATAAAAATGTCCATTTTATTATTCCAAAAGTAAAGATACAAACTAGAACGTGGTCTACTTATAATACTCAAGGTTATGTATATGATGTTACTACTAATACACTTCATATAGTTAATTATTGTACTGAATTAGATGGTAGATCTTTATTATCTTATACATTATTTTATAATTCTGAAGAGAATAAAACTTATTATACTGATTCTGATAGATATAATATATCTGATAGTAATTTAAAAGTATTCTTAGGTTATCTTAAAGCTGATGGTACTTCTGCATTCAAGGGAATTACATTACCAAAAGTAAATAGATTACCAAATGCTTATAATCCTCATCTAATGATGACTTTATTTCAGGATAATTCATATATTAGAGTATGGTCTGATGGTTGGTGTGAACAAGGAGGACAATTAACTCCTAGTGCTGATCCAAGTAATATTACATTTTTATTACCATTTAGAGATACTAATTATTTTATTCAATTATCAGTTCAAGATACATCACCAACTGATTTTGCATTAACTGTAGCATCATGGAATACAAAAGCTACAACTTATATACAAGTATATCAAGGTTATAATGGTAGTTCTCAAAGGATGCCTATGATGTGGGAAGCAAAAGGTTATATATTTTAATGGAGATAACTAATGTCAATTCGTAAAGGTAATACAATTATTGCTGGTGATCCTTCAACTAATTCATATACTAAAGCTGAAATAAATGAATTATTAGATAGTAAAGCTGATGTTAATTTAAGTAACTTAAATAATGCAGGAATGGCTATTGGTAATTTGAATGGAGCATCAAACTGTATTACAAATATACCTCAAGATATTAAGTTAGAGATATCTAATAATACTTTAGTCCTTAAATCAGGGTCAAAATTATATGTACCAAATGGTTTTGAAAGTGATGGTACTACTCCAAAATTTAATACTGTTATTACTACCTCAAATTATTCATTAACTTGGTCAGATAGTACAATTGAAAATTTAATGGTAACTTTTGATCCTACTTATAATACTTTTGGCTTATGGATTATTGGATTAAATATTGATTCTGGTTCAACTCCTCCTGCAGTTCAGTCAGGTAATACATCATATATTTGGTATGATACTACTAATAATTTAATGAAGATTTCTACTGATACTCAAGCTACTTGGAGTCCTGGATTAGCATTACCTTTAGGTCAGGTTGATTCAGTTCAGGGAGTTGGATTTAAGAAAATAAATACTATATTCAATGGTTTTGGATTTATCGGTCATCATTCTTATGTATTACCTGGAGTAAAAGGATTAGTACCAGATGGAAGAAATAATGATGGAACTGTTAAAAATAAAGTTCTTTCTCAAACTAAAGTTGGATTAAGAGATTTTAGTACTGAGGATAGTCAATTATGCTTCTGGACTGGAACTCAATTAACTGGGTGGGGAAATACTAATTATTCTGAAGGTAATTTAAGACCACTTGGTACCTTTTGGAGATGGTGGAATACTAAAGATAATATCATGATGTGGTCTGATGGTAATGAAGCATGGAATGAAGTTCAAGGTATATATTTAGGTAGACTTATTAAATCATCAGCTAATCCAATATCTAGATTATCATTAGTAAATACATTTAGTTCATTTAATAATAGTAGTCTTAGATTAGTTAGAGTTTGGGGAAGTTCTAACTTGTGGTATCGTCTTTATTCAGATGGTTTTCTTATTCAGGGAGGATTATTAGCTGGAAATGGATCATATGGTAGAAAACAGCTAACTTTTCCATTACCATATTCAGATACAAATTATATCTGGGTAGCTGATATTGAATGGGGAGATATGACTAGTTGGTATGATACTAACTTTACTTCTTATTCACAAGGTGTAACTGATATTACAGGATCACATACATTTAAACGTACAACTGGAGTTCAGGTTAATAGTATGTCTATGCATTGTTGGTTAACAATGGGTTATTCTAATTATTTCTAATGGAGTTAAATATGTCAAATGATAAATATCCTATAGGATATGAAATAGTAGGTAGTGAATATACTGAAGTTGCGATGTATTGTAATGAAAAGGGTGATAGGACTATTGAAGAAGTAGATGGAAAATATATAGTTAAAGCTACTCCAGCTCCTACTAATGAAGATATTTTAAAGCAGAAAAGAATGAAGCTATCATCTCTTGAGCAACAATATATTATGCCTAGATATCTTAGGGATATGATATTAGATCATCCTGAGGATTATGATGAAGTAGTAGTAAATCATGCTACTGAAATTGAAAAATTAGCTGAAGAAATTAGGAATAATTAAAGAGCTTTATCAACGGTGGTATTAATACATGGAGGACAGTTTATAATATGGAATACAAAGTAATTAAAGTTAATTATGATACTAAAATAACTGAAGATATGATTGGAGAGTCTCCAGTTGAGTTTAAATTTATTGGTGGTAAAGGTGATCAGGTAAAGGATATACTTGATCTAGAATTAAAGCTTCATCAAAATAATGAGCTATATGATGCTCAGCATAAATTAATTGATGCTGGAGAAAAAGTAGATGGTCCATTAGTAGAAGCTAAGAAGAACTTTACTATTAGACTTAACTTAAAAGAGTTATCATTTGATGCTAGACTTGAAATTATCAGATCAGCTATTAAGAACCTTGATCTTATTGATTCAACACTTATTTTAAATATCTTTAACTTAATTAAAGGGTTCAATACAGTTGATCCTTCATTCTTTGCTTCTCCAGATATTGTAGTAAATAGTATGCTTGAGTTTGTAGATATGAAGGTTAAATTAAAAGCTGAATTAACTGAATTATCTAAAGAGATCACTCGTTACTTCTATTCAATCCTCCGTACAGTTGGTCTAACTGATTTCCCAGCTAATAATTTACCTGAAGTAATTCCATTTATTTATCAGCGTATTTTCTTAGTATCTGACTTTATATCATTATCAAACATTATTCGTAAGTTTGAATCAATCGATAATTTAGTTTATGTAGAGAATGCTGAATATTTCTTACAATCATTATCTACAAGATATATGTTTGCAACTATGCTAATCCAGAATGCAGGATTAGCAAAGTAGGTGATTTATGGCAATATCAGAAAAGAGTAAAATAGTTTATCAGGATTTAGTAGATAAAGCAATTAGCTATATCTTATCAATAGTTCAAAATAAAGATGGGTATTCTACTTCAGTTCCTGCTGAAGTAAAACCAGGTTATGTATATACTCAAACTATTGGAAGATCAGGTGAGCCAGCATCTGGAAGTAATCCATGTAGGGTTACCTTTACTCGTAATACTGATAGTCATTTAGATACAGTATCATCTCAAACAATTATTAATGAGTTTAAGGCATTCCTCACTTCAAGAGGTATTTTATCGAAGACTAATAATAAGGTTACTGCTAAAGGTATTCTTAATTTTTATAATAATGTTTCTGCATTTTGTTCAGTAAAGTTGATAACAGTTTCATCACAATTTACTACATCAAAGGTAATATTTTATGACCCAACTACAGTAACTTATCCAACTGTTCCAGTTACTGATGATGAAGTACCAATAACATCAACTAATGCTTCTGATATGTTAGATAATTTGAATGCAACTTTAAATAGTGTATCAAAAGTATATCCAGTAAAATATACTCAAGCTACTTATAGTTGTTGTTCATCATCTTCATCATCATCAAGTAGCTCAAGTTCATACATTGCTTATTTTAATTTAGATTGAGGTAAATATGTCTACTCCTAATTATAGTCCATTAACTTATCAAACATTAATTGACTCTACTCTGTCTACTATTTTATCATTAGTACAGAATAAGGATGGATATAGTTCATCAGTTCCAGCAGAAGTAAAACCTGGATATTCAATTACTACAACTATTGGAAGATCAGGTGGGTTAGTAAATGGTACTCCATGCTATTTTACATTTACTCTTTCTGCAGACACTCATTTAAATACAGTAACAACTGAAACAATTACTAATGAGTTCAATCAGTTTATGACTGATAGAGGAATTATGGCAAAAGCTAGCTCAGTTGTTACTACTCGTGGATTAATTAATTTCTTTAATAATATTGCTGCTTTCTGCTCAGTAAAATTAATTTTAGTAACTGGACAGAATACAGCTTCAAAAGTTATGTTTTATAATCAGGTAGAAAATACTTATCCAGTTACATCCCCAACTCAGGAGAATGAATTAGTATCTGCTACTGATTTTAATTCAATGCTAAATGCATTAAATTCAACAATTAATAATGCAACTAAATTATATATTGCTAGATATACTATTTCATCTAGTTCATCATCCTCATCCTCTAGTTGTTCAAGTTCTTGTTCATCAAGTTCATCTAGCAGTTCCTCAAGTACTTATATTGCTTATTTTAATTTAGATTAAATTAACGTTAAAGGGATCATTAATGTTTAAATACTGGAAAACTGAAGATGGAAAGTATGCATACTTCACAAGAGGTTGTGCTGCTAATGCTGAAGAAGCAAATAGATTATTATATCAATTGAAGCCTTATTTTGATCGTTTCATTCTCGTTAACTCGTGCATGTTAAAAGAGAAGCAGGAACGATCCTTAATGGCATGCCTTGAAGCATTAGTAGAGAGGAGTCCAGAAAATACTCCTGTATTTATTACAGGATGCTCAGCTACACTTCATCCTAAAAGATATGAGAAGTTTGGTAAAGTAATTCCAAATAAGGATAAGTTTAATCCCAGAGCTTATGGGATACCTGAGGATAAATTGGATGGATTAGTACAATTTCCTAAATCAGATGTAGCGATGGTAGAGATACAAACTGGATGTAACTCAAAATGCTCCTACTGTATTATCCCTGCAGCTAGAGGTAAGTCAATTTCATTTCCATATCAGCAAATAGCTAATGGTGTTAGAGAAGCATTAAAGCAAGGTCATACAAAAGTTAGATTCGTTGGAACTAATTTAACACAATATGTAAGAAGAGAGGATGATGGGAAAATTTACAGACTATCTGATTTATGTGATAGAATATTGAAAGAGTTCCCTAATCTTCAATGTTTACAAACTGACTTTATTGAGCCTGAATCATCAGAAGTCGAAAGATTATTTGAAGTAATGAGACTAGAACCTCGTCTTGATAGACAATTAGATTTAGGTGTCCAATCATTCTGTGATGAGCTATTAAAGAGAATGAATAGAAGAACTACTAAAGCTAGAATGGAAAAACTCTATGCTTTGGCAGGAGATGAAATAAAACTTCGTCCAGATATTATTGTAGGTTTTCCAGGTGAGACTGAAGAACAGTTTCAGGAAACTTGTGATTTTGTAAAGAAATGGAAAATTACTGATGTCCATGTTCATTGCTTCTCATCACGTCCAGGTACTCCAGCTGCATCAATGCCAAATAAGATACCAGATAAAGTAAAGAATGAAAGATCAGCTAAACTTAGAATGATTGTCTGGGAGAATAATCCACCAAGAGGACAATTTAGAATAAAGAAGCAGAAGAAATTAGTTCAATTTGAAGTAACTAAGCACTGTAATAATGGATGTAAATTTTGTTATAACTGGCCAGAATCAGTTAATGGTGTAGAGGATAAAGTAGGTAGATTACTTGATATCCATGCATTCATTAATAGTGATGAAATGAAAAATTATGATGGTGTTGCATTAATTGGTGGAGAATTATTTGATGGTCAGTTTAATACATATACTGAACGATTACTCTTCACTGAATTATTCCCAGTAATCCTTTATGCTTTACGTGATCGTGATTCAGAACTACGTATTTCATCAGGAATGATGTTTGAGGATCCAACTTTCTTCCTTAATACATTACGTGGTGAGAACATGAGTTCAATCCAAAATTTTGGAACATTGAGATTATGTACTTCATATGATACACTTGGTAGATTCTTAACTCCTCATAAGGAAGAGTTATGGAAGAGGAATATGAAGTTAGTCCATGAGCAATATCCTGCTATAAAGTTACATACTGAAATAATTGTAACAGAAGACTTCCTCCAAAAAGTATTAAATGGTAAGTTTAATATAACTAAATTCAAGGAGGAGTTCCACACTGAACTTGATTTTATTGAACCAAATAGTGGATTTCATTATCCAGATAAGTATTCATTTGATAAAGTATTACCTAACTTCTTTCCAAAACGTGATACATTTTTGAAGTTTCTTCAGTTGATGATACAGACTAGAGAAATCGACTTGAATGCACTATTGGATGTAAGGCAAAAATGTGATACTTTATTTATGAAAGTAAATGGTGAGCAGCATAAGTTTGAGAATAGACACTTAGCAAAAGATAACTTACCATGTAATATTAGAAGTAAGTCTGGATATATTGATTCAGATACTCCAATGAGAAGTGATGTATTAGCAATACTTGAGGATATAGCTTAGGAGAAGTTATGAGTAAATTACAACAATGGGTTACTGATGTAAAATTATCATTGACTCAAGAGGAGAAGGATCTATTAGATACTCCTAGGTCAGAAGAGAAGATTAAGGATACAATAAAGTATAATCAAACTATTAATGAATATTTTAATAGATTACCTGATAGTGGATTAGCTAGACCTATTTATACTATAACTGTAAGTGATTCTTGTACCTCATTAATTCAGGAATTATTTAAGAAAGAAGTAGATAATAATACTTTCGTAGTAACTTCCTCAAGAGAGCATGATGTAGTAAAAGCTATATTTGATAATATACCTAATGAGAGAAAAGTACAGGTTGATACCTTTGATGAAGGAGTAGCTTCATTTTTAGTTGAAAGAATGCAGAAGGCTAATTGTAATAAAGTATTCATTTATTATATTGGGACTGAAATTAGTAATGGTCATATTACTCCTCAAAGTGAATTTGAATTATTAAAGAATTATTTAGTTGAACATAATATAGAGCATGAAATAGTACTAGATGATTGTCAAGGAATGTTTTGGGTAAAGAGGAACTATACCATCTTTGATTATATCTTAGCTACTGCTCATGCTAACTCAATGCATTACAATATGGGTATATGTATATCTAAGAAAGGTAATGTAGGTGAGAAAGTATATAACTGGCTACATGATTATTTAGCTCATTTAGATATATTCCTTAGTAGGAAGAAAATGATTTATGATCTATGGGATATACTTAGAGAAGAAGTAGATAATCGATTGAACTGTCCTCATTATATTTATCTCAATGGAGATAGACGATTTTTCTCATTAAGTGTAGATCATCCAATTGAAGCTACTGAAGAAGAGTTAGATGAATTGGATAATTATGATATGTGGTTATATGATGAATTGGATAAGGTAAGGATACGTTGTCAGCAATATATCCAATTCCCTGACTTTATTATTCCTGGTATTGAATTAATAGTAAAACTTGTTAATGGAAATAAATAAGGACATACTTAAATGGTGGATTGATCAAGATCCACTTTCAAGTGAAGAATTAAAGCTAGTTTCAAGTTATGCTCCAGAGAATAACTGGAACTCAGTTAAATCTATGCTTGACTGGGACTTAGATCAACAACTAATAGATCGATGTCCCTTTAATAACCTTCAAGGTGACTTTACTGTAAGTATCTCAAAGTGTGCCACTGACATTATTAATTGGTTATTTGATACTTTTGTAGAAGAGGATACATTAGTAGTATCTTCAAAAGATGAGCATGAAAGTACAAGAGCTAATTTCAAAAAGTGTAATAATTTATATTTAGTAGATACATTAAGGATGAGGCACTCTGATGTAAGTGGAATCATTCAGGAAAGTAAGAAGTATAAGAAGGTATTTATTTACATCATTGGAACTCATATAAGTTCAGGAGAAGTAACTCCTAATTCTTTCTTCATTAATTTAAAGAAAGAATTGTTTAAGAATAAAATTCAGCATATAATGGTATTAGATGATGTTCAGGGAATGTATTTAGTACCAAGAGACTACTCAATCTTTGATTATATAGTTGGAACTGCCCACTCCCTCGTAATTCATTTCAATGCAGGTATCCTAATCTATAGGAAAGGACTTCCTAGTTGTGGTATAGATAGATGTTTAAATCCTTTAGATAAATACCTTAATTGTTTAGATATAGTATTGAGTAGAAGGAAGAAGTTATTTCAATTTCAGTCAGTAATGGCTGAAGTATGTCAGAAATGGATTAGTTTAGAGGATAAATTTAAAAGGAGTGAGTATTCAGTTCCTAATGTTTTTAGTATGGTAACTAATCAATCTGGATTTACACTTGAGCATCATGAGATATTTCGTAAACATTATATCCATTTAGACGGTGCTGATGTTTCAAATTATAAAAATATAACTATTAGATTTAGAGCTCAGGAATTCTTAGCTGAGTCAAGTATGTTACTAGATGGCTTAGATAAATTAGATATTCTTCTAGAAGAAATATTATACTAGGAGTCTTAATAACGGTGGTATAATTGTATACTTAATTGGAGATTAAAATTATGGTTCATAAACGTTTTGAAAATCCTCAAGGTCCTTATATTAATAAGGAAGGTAAAAGATATGATGTAATGTCAACAGTATATGCATTTACTCCAGAAGGATTGAATGTAGGATGGGAGGAATATCCATCTACTGAAGCTGCATTAATTGCATGGGGATTAACTTATGATCCACTTCCAGAACCTGAATTATATCCACATGAATTTATGGAAGGTGAGGAGTCAGGACTAGATGAATCAGGATTAGAATCAGGAATAGAATTAGAACCATAATTAATTTTAGTATAGGATGAGTAACTATGTTAATTAATAAGAAACAATTATCAGCTGATGTTCAATATGCAGCTAATCGTGTACCTGTATTAGATAGTAAAGTTGCACATTTAGAAGAGGAGATAACTAGAGTACTACATTATAAAGGTACTGTAGATACTTATGCAGAACTTCCTTCTAGTGGTAATAAAATTGGTGATGTATGGAATATTCGCCAAGCTGATTCTGAACATGAAATTAAAGCAGGTGATAATGTTGCTTGGGATGGTTCTGATTGGGATGTACTAGGAGGAGCAGGTGCAGGTGCTCCTACTTTATTAAGATTTAGATATGATGATGCTACTGATAATCATACAACTATTGATACTGGGTTAGATTTATCAGGAGCACGAATAATTAAGGTATATAAGAATGGACTCCTATTAGAAGAAACTCCTGTAGGAGCACAAGAGAATAGTGATTATACAATAAGTGGTAACTCAATTATTTTTACATCTGCCATAGAAGAAAATACTAAAGTGGCAGTGGAGGTATTCTAATATGGCAGAGACAAAGTTAAGTAAAAATCAAACTGGAGAAGGTATTTGGACGAAGGATACATTAGTAGCTGGTGATAATTTATCTATAGAATTATTAGCACAACCTTTAATAGATGAATATACGGATCATTTATTTCATTTTAATAATAATTTCATTGATGAAATAAGTGGAGAGGATTGTTCTAAAAGTGATTTAAGTGCTAAATATATTAATGCAAAATTTGATACTGGGTTTCAACCGACTACCTATACATCCTCGGATAAATTTTCGATTCCTACAAAATATTATTGGGATTCACAAGATCATACCATTGATTTTTGGGTAAAAAATACTGGAACAGCTGCATCATACGCTGAAATTCATTTATGTTACAATGGTACTGATTATGGAAATCTTCAATTTTATCAAAAATATTTAATATTAAGTGCTTTTTTAGGTGGTTCCGGACGATGGGGTGAAAGTGTTGTAATTGATTATCCAAGTGGCACTGATATTTTTAATACTATGAACCATTTTGCATTTTGTTACAAGGTAGATACACATGATGCACTGGTATTTTTAAATGGGAAGCTTTTAAAAACAATTAAAATGGAAACATTTTCTGGTATATATACTACTGTTATGTACATTGGTAGTAATACCTTAATTGATGAACTACGCTATAGTTCAATTGTACGTTGGACCAGCGATTTTGATCCATTTGAACAACCTTATACTATTGGTGGATCAAATATTTATAAAATTCAGCCAAATGGGTTGGTAAATATGACTGAATTAAATTCAGCATTAGATACAAAGCAAAATATATTAACTGCTTGGAATAAAACAAATTTAATTGCAGGTGATAACATTGCAATTGCGACTGTTCCAAGTGCTACTATTGATAGTGAAACTATATTTTTAGCACATTTTGATACATATGCGACATATTTAAAAAACTCAATAACTGGAGATAGCTTTAAGTTTTCATACTCTAGTTTTCATGATGAAAATGGTAAATTTGGTACTGGATATGCAGACTTCCCAAGAGGTTCATCTGGTTCATCAGCTAATTTATTATCATTTGGAAGAACATTTCAAGCAGATGATTCTTTTACAGTAGATTACTGGTTTAAACCTCAATATTTATCCTCTTATACTGCTCAATGCTATTTTGCACAAACAGTCACTAATGAAGCAAGTGATGTTCATAGTAATGGATTTTGCTTTATGCGTGATAATAATGTTGATTATGCATATATTTGTAAAGATAGAACTGCTAGTAAGACAGATTATTTAGTAAGATCAAACATTTTATCTGGTTGGAATCATATTGCTTATGAAAAAATTGGATCTACACATGAATTACATATGTATCTAAATGGTAAAAAATTATGGACCCAAACAAATACACTAGCATATTCTGGTTGTTTATCAAATACAAATAATTATCAAAGTTTAATTGATGAATTAAGAGTATCAAGCGTTGCTAGATATAATGGTAAGGATTTTACTCCATTTAATGAACCTTATTCAAATGATAATCCTGCTATTTATAAAATTAATGCTAATATTGAAACTAATATAATAAGGACTTCTGATGTTGAACAAAGTAATATTCTACCAATGATTCCTGGTAATTTAGATAGTATACGTAAAGCAGGTATTTATTCTATAATTTTATCAGTAGATCAGCAAGGTTTTACTGTTGAGTTACCATATAGATTAGATGTTGTAAGTTATAGCTATATGGGAGCAAGTATGGCTTGCATGCAATATCTTAATACGAAGATTCTAAATAGTAATATAACTTTACAAAGATCAGATGAAGGTGATGGACAAGGATTTGGTTCATGGAAAGTTAGTGAACTTCCACCCTCCTCAGAGTATTACTCTGGTATAACTGGAACTACATTAAATATTAGCTCTATTTGCGATTATGAGGATTTAATACATCCATCAATGATATCAGTATATAAAAATGGTGCTAAATTATATCCAGATGGACTTGATGTAACTAGTAGTGATATTCAGTATGATTATTCAATAACTGGAAAAACTATTACTTTTCATACACCTTTAATACCAAGTGACTTGATAGAGGTCAGATATTCTTAATTGGAGATTATTTTATGGATAGAACTAAATTAAATTTAGATCAAATTAGAAATTCACAGACTATTATTAAATCAACTACATTATCGAGCTCTAATGGTATTAGAATAGATAGAACTAATCCCATTTATGAATTAGATAATAGAACTTACTGCTGCTTTTTATTAAATGGAGATAGAGCAGATTTATTAAATAATAGTCATATAATTCAAGGTGAGGTAGATCATTTTACTAATGATGATCCTTGGTATTCTGGATATAGTTCAGCTGTGTTAAAGAATAGATCAGGAAGTGCTACTAATTTCTATAATTATAATACTGATACTAATCCAGGAACAACTAAAGATTTTACTATAGAATTTAGATTTAACCAGGATGTATCAAGTGGAGAAGTTTTTATAGGATTAGGTGAAATAAGTTTCTACTTTGCTGCAGGAGCAGCTGGAACGACTATTAAGAATGGATCTTCGGTAGTTTATAATGATAGTACAAGTATAGCTAGTGAATGGCATCATTATGCTGTTTCTAGAGCATCTGGAGAAACTTCAGTATACATCGATGGTACTAGAGTATATAATACTTCAAATACATTATCATTAAGTGTTTTATGTATAGCTAATGCTGATAGTGAACTTAAGAATAAATATGCACAAATAGCTCATTTTACTTATGCAAGATGGACAGGTGCATCATTTACAGTTCCAACTCATCCTTATACTATAGCTGATGATCAATTATCATTATCTTTAACTGGACCTTCAATAGTTGAGGATTTATCATCATCAACTATTACATTAACTACCACTGCTCCAAATACTATTTATAAGTATGGTGAATTAACAGCATTAACTATTTCTGGTATTACTGTTAGTAATGATGCAACTTTAATTTATTTTACAGCAGGTACATCCTTCGCATTAACTTTACCATCAACTTATAGTAAGATTGGTGATTTAACATTTGAGGATGGGAAGAAATATGTAATCTGTATCTTCAATGGAATTATTTGCAGATCTGAAATTACTGATGTAGCTTAGAGGTATTATGAATAGTTTAAATTTAATAGCTCAGATAATTATCACTAAAGCTTCTGAAGTAAGTGGATCTACTGACCCTGATACGACTATTCTTGACCCTAAAGTATATAGTGGATTTAGTGATAGTAACTATATAACAATACCAAATATCTATACTTCTGATATGACCTCCTTCTATCAACAGGTCTGTTTTTCTGTTTCTAATTTTGGTATATCTAATCAAGCATTAATAGATACACAGAATCAAGAAACTAGTATAAGATTAACTATTTCTCAAGAAGGGTATTTGAGGTTTAGACGAAGTAGCACAGGTGAGCAATCTTATGATATAGATATTATTGGAAATACTTTATTAGATTTGAATCAAGAAACTTACGCTGTTTTAGAATACAACAATTCAACAGGATATACTCTTAAGCATAGCACTGATGGAGAAAATTGGATAATAGATGGTACATCTGCAGTTACAACTGTTCCTTATATAGCTGGCTCAAATGCCAAGTTTTATCTTGGAGATAATGTAGCATCTGGATATTCTCTCTCTGGCTCCATTAACATTTCAGAAACAGTATTTAAGGTAAATGGGACAACTGTGTTTAATGGTGCTACTGCTGTAGCAGGTACTGATTATACTATAGTTGGAACACTTTATACACAGGATATATTAAATATATCTAAAGTTGGTTTGATTACAGGGCTATTGGATGTCGTACAATCTCCAGATAATTTATTTGAAACAGTATCTCCTGTATCTAATACCGTTGGATTGCAAACAGATCTTGCTAATGTCGATGCTGTTTATGTATATGAACCGTCGACCGGACATTCTGATGCTACTGGTCTTACGACAGGTATAATTGGAGCTATTGCTCCATCAGATAACTTATATGAGACTTCAATTGACAATTCTGATTCCGTTGGATTGTCGACAGGTATAGTAGATGTTCTTGTTGAGCAATTAACTTTATAGGAGAAAATAATATGAACATAGACAGTAATCATTATTTAGGCGGTCATTTGGTAGGTATCGGCAAGATTACAAAAAGTGGAGAAGTGATTTATAATAAATTAGAAAAACCTATTCATAATAGAATTACGAGTGTTGGTTTAGACCACTTATTTCAATTTTCTGGTAGTGCTCATCCAAATGTAGAATGGAGAAATTCTTATTCGTCTAGTGCAGTTGGGTTTGCAAGTTATTTTGTAGGCAAAGAGGGGAATTCTTCTAAAGCTAGTTATAGAGCTGGAGTATTAGAGTATGTGGCCTTTGGAAATGGTACATCCTCTACTAATTTTGATGACACGACATTAGCTTCGCAAATTGGCGGATATTCAGACACAAAATATTATGGGACAGCATCTACTGGATTATGTGGCTCAATAGTAAACTCTTTTGGGAATTTGTCTCATAAGATTACGCATCAAAGTGCTACAGTTTCAGAAACAACTACAATCAATGAAATTGGATGGTTTGGAGCATATGATACAACAAGTTCATATTCTAATAAAGTGTTGTTTGCTAGAGTCGTACTGCCATCTCCTATTACATTACAAGCAGGTGAATATTTATTAACTACATATCAATTAGATGAAACTATCTCGAATAATACAGAAACTACAATTAATGATTTTTTTGGATTAAAGGATCCAAATGGTAATACATTACAAGCTGCTCAAAAAATTGCAAGATATTGTTCAGGGATGTCTTCTACTAATAGTCCTATGGCATCTACACCATTTATAACAAAAACTGGAGAAGGGGGATATTCAGCTTCTGCACAAATGACTCCGACTTGTTTTTATCCTGTTTATTGTTATAATGAAGTTAAAAGCCAAATATCTTATAACACTTCTAGTTCAAAAACATTTCCAACGGATGGTGATTATGTATCTTCTATGACTTATTTTGACAGTAGTTATAGCGATTTCAATGGAGGAACGAGCTCATATAATGGAGTTGGTTCAACAAATAAATATCGTGATATAACTTATATATCAGGTGCTTTTAATCCCAATATGGAGAGTAATCCAGCTGGATATCAAGATATTTACTTTATAGTTGCTAATGGAATGTGTTATCGTTTCGGGTATTACGACAATGGAACTTGGGTGCCTCAGGCATTAAGAAAGTATGCAAATAAACAACTTACATTTACTTTTAGAGTCAGATATTCAACAGCAGATACTACTTTAAATTAGGGAGAAAATATGATAATAGAAAATAATAGATATTTAGGTGGTCATTTAATCGGGATAGGAAAAATTAGAGCAAATGGCGAATTAGAATATCAAGAATTAAAAAATCCGATCCATAATAAAATTGTTAGTGTCGGCTTGGACCATTTATTTCAATTCTCTGGCTCTACTTACCCGGATTTTGGATATGCGAGTTCTAACGACAGCGCAGCAGGAGTATTGTGGGCAAGTGTTTCTGGTCGTTCTGGATATGGTTATAGGGCAGGTGCATTGCATTATATGGCATTTGGGTCTAGTTCTGCTGCTACTGCTTTTTCGGATAGTGATCTTGGAAACAGATTAGTTGACTATTCTTCAGTCAAAATATCTGAAAGAACTAGTCCTTATAATTTGAATGGAACTAGAATAAACTCTTTTGGTAATTATTCTTTTAAACTCACACATAAAAGCGCTGCAGTTGCAGAAACAGTTACAGTTAATGAGATCGGTTGGTATGGAGCGTATGGAACAAATTCTTCGAATCCAGAGAATAAGGTATTGTTTGCTCGTGTGGTGCTCCCTTCTCCAATAACATTTAACCCTGGAGAATTTTTGGTAACAACATATCAGTTGGACGAAACGAACTCGAATACAATAGCCACTACAGATGCTAGTTTTTTTGGACTTAAAGATTCTAATGGAAATGACTTGCAATATGAAAAAAAATTAGTTAGGTATCAAACAACCTATTCTGAATCGTATGGATGGTCAAATGCTAATTATCTTGGAGAGCCTAAAATTGATGTAAGTGGTGGTGGTCGTGTAGATTTTGGACAAAGCTATCCATATTTACCACCTTATGTTGTTTCTCCTGCATCTAACGCTTATTCTAGATTTTCTTTTAGCTACAGTACAGATCCTACAAAAACACTACCTGCAGATGGAGGAGCAGACTATTCTGGATTAGTTGCATTTTCGGCTACTGGAACAAGTGGAGAAAATTATGATGGTCAAGGCGTCACTTATACAGGTGTAGGTTCCACTAATAAATATAGAGATAAAAAATTTATAACTGGGATTTATAATCCTAATATGATTGGTAACCCTTCGGCTTATACAGATATATATTATTTACATATAAATGGTATGGCCTATCGCTTTGGTTACTATGATGACGGAGTATGGGTTCCTCAGGCATGGCGCAAATATGCGAATCAGAAGGTAACATTTACTTTCCGCACGCGTTACTCAACTGAAGATACGACGATGAGCTAATATGGAAGTAATCCATCAGACCCAGTTTAAATAGGAGCTTCCTTAACGGTGGTATTATATAGGATAATCAAGTAAAAATTAATTGAGGTATAATTTTAGGAGATAAAATAATGAGTGAACTAGTAAATTATTATGAACTAAATGGTGAACCTACTATTAGTGGATTCTACACGACCAGTTCTGGGAAGTATCAAGTTCATGAGCTTAAAAATAAAGGTGAAGAAGCTAAATATAATTATGAGGAAATCTATACTAGTCCAATGCTGAATCAATTAGTATGGATAAAATCATTAGATATTGATCCTGAAGAAGTTCAGTATCTTTATGGTGATATTAGAGTAAGGATTAAAATATTTTATGATTATTCTGAATATTATTATATTTACACTCATTCTGATGGTTCAAAATCATATTATCTCCAAGTAATATTTAATGATAAAGAAATACAAAAGGAATATGAATTACCTTCTTCAATTGATGCAACTCAATTAGAATCTAAAGAGGAATATATTGATTCAATTATTTCTGCAGCTATGGATCATCCTATTCCTCCATCACCTAGTGATAAGGATTTAGTTACTCAAGATAAAATTATTCTTGATTCTCAAGTAGATGGTTCTACTAGATCATTTGATTTAGGAGTTGAGATAAAAACATTAGGTAATACTTCATTATTATTTAATGGTCAAGAATTAGATTATGGTAAAGAGTATACTATTGATGGTAACACTCTAACATTAAATAATAATACTCCAACTCCTGAATCTGGAGATAGATTAACACTTAGATATATTTATGCTTTTAATAAGCCTAAATAAACTAATTTATGAGGTGAATTTATGTCAGAATTAGTTAGAATATTTAAGCTTAATCCATTCGAAATAGGTATTGAAAAACCATTTAAATTAGGTACCTATAGTATTGAATATACTAGATATAATAGTAATCCTGTATTTACTTATAAGGAGGATTATGATAATTATACTAGTGAGTCATTTAAAATTGACCGAGCAACCTTTCCTAGTGTACAGAAGGAGTTCTTTAAATGTAAAGGTACTATTAAAATATGGAAGTTAGAAAAGAAAACTCATTATCAAGAGTCAATTAGACAGTATTTAACTGGTGATTCAGTTGCTGGATTATATTTATTAGAAGTTGAATTTGAGGATCAGAATTCTTATGATTCATATGAGTTACCTGAATATTATCAGCATCTTTTAATAAAAGAAATCACTGATTCATATCAGACTGTAATATCTTCATTTGTAGTTAGTAATCCAATGCAGATACCAAATGAGGAAGATTTCTATACTAAAGTTGAAATAGATGATTTACTAAATCAGGTAAAAGCTTATGATATGGTTGGAGCTACTGATCAGAAAGATGGAGTTCATGGTTTAGTACCTGCACCTTTAGCTGGAGATCAGGATAAATACTTAAAAGGTGATGGTACTTGGTCTACTATAAAAGGTGGAATTAGTCAGGATGATGTAATTATTAAATCAGATACTATTCCTGAAGATAGTACTGTAAATCCTGGTATTTATTATATTTATACAGGGATTACTAATGATAAATATACTAATGGATATATTTATGCTCCAGTTCAAGAACTGCATAATGAGGTAATATGTGATAGAGAAGGAGTTACTATTCCTTATGATTTTGTAATGATGCTTTCAGCACAACTTGGAGCAACTGATTTTTCAAAGGGAGTTATTTCATTTACTGAGCTTGAGGGAACTTTAACAGCTGTATTTAGCTTCCTAGATGATAATGATAATCCAATTGGAGAGCAAGTCCCTGCTCCAGCTTCTATTTTACCAGAAATAGGAATTATTATAGATAATCCTATTAGTGGTGATGTAATAACATATACTACCTTATCAGAAGTAATTTATTCTTATAAACAGTTAAATACTCAACCTTCATCTGGAATTAAAGTATTTAAAACTTCTGAAACTGAAAGAGTACAAATTAGTAATTATACATTAACTATACCAGTAGTAGATTCATTAACAAAAGATGGAGTTTACATAATTGAATTATTACGAAATGTTGGAATACCAAAGCAACGATTTACTCTTGATGTTATAGAGAAGGATAGTTATGTATATCAACGATTAACTTATCTTGAAATTAGTAGACAAATAAAGAATATTAGTAATGTATTCTGCTTAACTAGAATTTTATTTAAAGGAATTGTAGAAGATCCTTGGATTGGATTCAGATTATCTGATACAGATATTGACTATGATCCTAACTCAAATGATGCTCAATCAGGTAGAGCTGTATGGCAGGCAGTATCTACTAAACAGGATAAGTTACCAGAAGGAACTACTGGATATTATTTAAGAAAAACTGCTAATGGTGTAGAATGGGCAGAGGTACAGGGAGGTAGCTCAAATACACCTACCATTATTAGGAAAAGATATAGTGATGCAACTGATAATCATACTACTATTGCATCTGGATTAGACTTATCCTCAGCTACTTTAGTAAAAGTATATAAGAATGGGTTACTATTAGAACAGGATACTAATGAATCAGGCAGCTCTGAAGAGAATGATTATTTAATTAGTTCTAATTCAATAGTATTTAATTCTCCATTATTAGAAGCAGATAAAGTAATAATTGAAGTATTTCAATAAATTATAGAGGTCAATTATGGATCTTCTATATACTTTAAAGAATAATGACTATAATCCTGAATTTCAGTATAGTCTTAGATCAGCAGTAAAGAACTTATCTTTTGATAAATTGTTTATTGTAGGTGGGTGTCCTAGTATACTTGATAAATCCAAGATAGTATACATTAAAACTCCAACCTTTCCTTTAAAGTATGAAACTACATCTAATAACTTATTTGTAGCATGTAGTGATCCAAGGTTATCAGATAACTTTATATTGATGAATGATGACTTCTTTTTACTTAAAAGAATTAGTAATCCAGTAAAAGAGTTCAACCTTAATTTTGGAACTGTAGAAGAAGTTATTCATAGATATAAGGTAGCTTTTAATGGTAAGGAGTCAAAGTATCTTAGAGGAATGATTGAAGCATTAGAATATTTCAGGAATGATTTAAAGATAATGAACCCAATCAGTTATGAACTTCATACTCCAATGATTATTAATAAAGCTAACTTCTTAGAGCTACTTAAGTTACCAAATAATACTACTCCAGCATTCCATATGAATAAACGATCAATTTATGGTAACTTATTCATGAAGGATTCAGTAAAGATAAATGATGTAAAAATATATGGTAACTCTAATTTTTATTCATATAGTTTGAAAGATAAAAAGATGATTTCTTCTTCAGATAACTCATGGAAATCGAAGTTGAAGAATTACATACCTCAGTTATTTAAGGAGAAGTCACCTTATGAACTCTAAGTTATCTATTTGTTCAGACTGCATTAAACAAGGTAGATGTGAATGGGAGACTGAGCATAAGACAATTTGTAATCACTTCGATGCGGGGAGTCCCGCTAGCGGTGGTATAAATAAGTAGTATATTAAGGAGAACTGTGAACATGACATTCAGTGATATAGTAAAGAGGATAATTAATGGAGCAACTGCTTGCTATGAATGGATCAAAGGTGCCATCCTTAAACCAGCTGGTACTTTAGTCTGGGTAGCATTGATTCTAGTTATTCTCCATGTAGCAAAAGTAAACTTAGGTTTCTTTATTACATTCCTAGTTTTACTATTTAACTTATTCTGCTGTGTAATGAATTATATTCATTATAAAACCTCGCAGAAATAACGGAGTCTTATATGAGCAGGAAACATTGTACAATATGTAAAAGATTACTTTTACTTATTCCATTAATATTCATTATCATCGAAGCATTAGTATTTCAAAGCTTGATTAAAAATCATGCTAAGAAGACTTTTGAATATCAGCTTGGTATTAAAGCAGAATTAATCAATGTTCTTGCTGGTGGCAATTATGATATTAAAATATTGAAAGGGATTGCCGAGACTGAAGATAGACAATATAATACCATAGGTAGACTTTATGATAAAAATCAAAATTTAATATCTGAAGTCTACCTTGATGGTAATCATGTAGATGAAGTTAACTTCATTGAAACATTTGAGAAAGAATTACTCATTCCATTTGGTTATAAAACAGCTCAGGGAGAATTTACTCCTCCATCTTATGAAGATATAAAGATAAGGTATGGAAAAGTATATGATAGTAAGTTTGATAATTATCTAATCATGCTAGGGTTATCAGAACAATCAATTACTAAGTTTGAGCATGAATTTAAAATATATGTATATATCCTGTTAATCGGATCATTCCTCTTTATGTATTTCTTAATTGGCCTATGGATTCATGGAGAAGATAGATATCGTGACCTTAAAAGAGGAAAATAATCATGCAATCATCAGAGAAGCCAATCGATTTTATAGCACTATTAGTAACTAGTTTTATTGCATTGCTAGGTGGAATAGCTAAACAGTTATCTGATAGTGAAGCACAGTTCCTTAAACGTAAATTCTTCTCTGGTCTATTTATCTCGATGTTTACTGGTATACTTATTGGGTTCATTTTACCAGAGTTAGATATTTCTCCAAATTGGGGTTATGCTTTATCAGGTGTAGCAGGTTGGGCATCAACTGAAATATTAGATGCAGCTGCTAAAGTTATTAAGAAATGGATTGAGAAGAAGGGAGAATAATATGTATAAATGTAAATATTTTACTATTAAAGAATTAGTCCATCCGAACAACCTCTCGATTCCAGAAAATATTTTATGGATGTTACTTGATGAAAGAGTACTCCGTGCAGCTGATAAAATACGTGAACTTTATGGACCTATTTATATTAATACTAGTAATTTAAAAGACTGTGGATTAAGAGATATTAATGCTACAACTGGAGCTAAATACTCACAGCATAAATTTGGAAGAGCATTAGATTTACATATTTCATCAATTGAGAAGCAAGGTTTAACTCATGAACAGAAAACTAAAGCTTATAATGAAATACGTCAACAATTAATGCTTAATCCAGAATTAAAGGACTTAAATTTTGAAATAGACATCTACTGGTTACATATAGATACGGGAAACCGTCCAGCTAGAACATTCAGAGGTTAATATGAAAAGACTAGAAATTATTAATTTTGCTAATCCATCACCTTCTGATTTAAAGAAATATAAGCAATTTAAGGTAGGTGAGAAAAGATATGGTGGAGTAAAGAATGATATAAAAAGAGCACTAGTATTGGGGACTCCAGCTTCTATTCCTGGAGCTACTGCACTGACACTTGGAGCATTATCTAGGGATGTTGGTACTAAAGCAGCTTTAAAGACTGCTGGTACATTAGGTTTATTAGCTTCAATACCAATAGGTTTAGCTGGAGCTGCATATGTTAGATATAAAACTGCTCCAAGAAGAAAATATATCAAACAATTTGAAAAGAAGTATGGTAAGAAATAATGCTTAAACTAATTAATTTTGATTTATCTGATGTCCAAGTTAAAGGTACTGTTCCAGAAGGTACTTTTACTGGTAAAGCAAAGTCTATTGTATCCAAATTGATGGAAGCATCAAATGGAGATAGTAGGAAAGCTAAAAGAAAGCTTACTTTCTATATTAATAGAGCTGGAGATAAATTATCTAATAAGTCAGAAATTAATAAAGCTAAGAAAATATTAAACAATTTTAGTGATCCTTTTGATGATAAAAGTAATAGTACTTATCGAAAAGTTATTGGAAATGGAATTATTGATGGTACTCAATATATAACTCCAGTTATAACTGGTGGTATCTCTGCAAAAATGGTAAATGATTACAATAAAATCAGAGATCGTTATGTAAAACTTCATAAAGGAAAAGCTGGTGGAGCAAGATATGTAAAAGTTCCAGCAGGTAAACTTGGTAGAAGAATATTAAGAAGGAATTTACCTTCAATCATAGCTTCTTCAGTAGTATTAACCTCAACTTATGGGTTAGGAAAGAAATTAGCTAGTGATAAGAAGAAAAATGTTAGAAAACTTATTAAAAAGAATTAAGGAGTCCGCCAAGCGGTGGTAATTAATGAAGTGCAATAAGTAAGGAGAATTGTCAAAATGGCAAGAAAAAGAGAAGATGCTGATTTAATCGTTAGATTAACGAGCTTTAGTCTTCCTGTAGTTGGGACTGAGAATAAGATGAGCTATGAGTCCTTTATGGATAATGTTGTCAATTCTCCAAAATTCAACAAACGGTTAGACAATGGATTAATTATGGGTTTATTTACCCATGCTGGTCGTGATGAGACTGATGCAAATAGATCAGCTACTCCATACGATGATCTTATTGCTAAACATAAAGATTTATGCAACGTATGTCGTGATGTCTGGGTATCTGAAGATAGCTCAGGTAAATCGGCATACGCTTCTCTGGACCTTTTAGATGGACTTGAATCAACTGAATTAGTAAAAGTACTGATTAAGAAAAACCTGTTTGTAGGTGTATCAATGGCTACTCGTAGTAACTTTGATAGCTACAAACATGAATATATGATTCGTGACTTAAAAGGTGTTGATTTTACTCGTGATCCAGCTTTCATAGGTTCTGGTGTAGTTAAACAGAACTTTTCAGGTGGAGATCAGGATGTGAACTTTAGTGCTCCTAGAATCGAGCAAGTTCCAGCGATTGTTCATGTAGGTGATTCAATTAACTTCGCTTTCCGTGATTGGTTAAGAGAAGTAAAACGTCCACGCTATATGATACTTCAAGGTCGTATCCGTGATGTTATTAGAACATTGAAATCAATGAATCCTGATGATATTGTAAAATATCGTTTGGATATTCAAGCTTATGTAAACGATCTTATTTATAACTCAATTTCATTGGCAATGGAATCAGATAAGAGAATCAATATCAATGTATTGCTACGTATTATGCAATTCTTGGATGATTCTACCTCTGCCCAGATGTTCAATACTAAAATTAACTTAGTTAAAAACCTATATAGAAATCAAGGGTATATGACTAAGTCTACTCAAGCCATGCTCCAAGAAGCAATGGAAATACTATTAAGTTCCTTATGGAGATTTATCTCCAATCGTTCTGGTGTGAAGTATGAAGTTCTTAGACCTCAAGCCACTCCTCGTCCAGTAATCGATAAAGGTACCGAAGCTAAATAGGAGATAAACAATAATGAACTTTTCAACTATGCAAGAATGGGTAGATGGCTTTTCAGGTCTACCTAACTATACAAAAGAATCAATTGAAGCTTGGTATAAATTACAACCTAAAGCTGTAAAATATCCAGAAGTTCCTTCTGCTATTAGATTAGGTTTTGATAATACTATGATTGATGATGCAATTAAATCATTAATTGTAGAAAAAGATGCTGATAAGCTTACTCATGCTAAAGAAGTATTAGTAAGAGAAATGTCAACGACTTTCTCACTCGGTACTGCTGATGCTTCTGTACTCGATTTAAATGATGCTATTAGACCTCCTTTAGAAGCAAAAGATGTTCAAGGTGAATTACCAGTTGGTACTAAAGTTATCTGCAATAAAACTGGAAATAAAGGTACCATCATGAAATTTATTTCATGGAATCAATACATTGTTGACTTCAATGGTAATCAAATGCAAGTAACTGGTGATGATTTTACTATTGCTCCTAGAGAGGATGAAGGTGCTAAAGAACCTGCAACTGCTGAAGATATTAAAGAGAATAAAGAAGAATTGAAGGATAAAAACTTCTCAGCTTTAAATGATAATAAACTTAATGAAGTATATAATTATATTGCTGAATTAAACAAATGTAAAGCTGAGGATGTAAAGAAAGCAGTAGATTCTTTAGCTTATCCATATCCTACTAGCAGACACTTTATTGAAATGACTTTCATGAAAAGATATCATTTTCCAATTGATTCAGATGGGCAACCTCTCGATACTATCATGAAGTATGTTCAAAGTGAAGAGGATGCTAGAAGAGCAAAAGCTGAAGCAGTAACTAATTTCTCATTAACTAATGAGGAAAAATTAGCAGTAATCAGAAATATCATTAAGGAAGAAGGTATTCAAGCTAAGGATGAAATGATCAATGATTTAGCTAATATCTATTTCACTATGGATGATGCTGATGGTTCAGCTTCAAAAGCTTTAACTGAAACTTTCAAGTTTTATGATATTGATTTAACTGATGATGCTATCAAAGCTATCTTCCAAAAGATTAGTGATAAATATCAAGCTTTAGATGATAAAAACTTTTCACGTAAAGATTGCATGGAAGAATTAAGTGAGATCTTCAAGAAACATAACTTAGGTTTAGGTATCAATGAAGTAAAAATCGTTTATGATGAATTGATTAAAAATGATTTAGACTTAGATAAAACTGCTGCAGTATTAGTAGGAGTAAAAACTAATTCTAATTCACCACTTCAACCTGAAACTGCAAAAGAAGTATTGCAACACTTTATTCAATCAGTAAAAGAGAAACATTTAAGTGATGGTTTCATTAATTTCTCTATTGAAAATCAGGAAAATTTCAATAAATTAGCTGAAGATGCTATGGAGTTAGCTGATTTAGCAGTACAAGCTGGTTTAGATGATAAATTTATCTTTGATAACTATGATCATCTAATGAAAGATATTTCTGACTGTGAATCAGCTGGTGAATTCTTAGTCTACATGACTACTGAATTGCTTGATAAGAAACAATTTAAGAAGCCTGAAGAAGCAGCTTTAGCAGCTCAGGACTTTTATGAAGTATTACATGACTCTAATTGGAAGAAGAAACATATTAGAGCTCGTAACTTCTCAGAAAATATAATTGATAGATTATATAATGCTGGCTATTCAGTAAAAGAAATAGCTATTAAAGTTCATGAACCTGTAGCTAAAGTTCAAGATATTGTAAATACCTTGAATAATTTTTCAAAAGGTAAAGTAGTAGCTAGAACTGCAAAGTTCATTGCTTTAAAAGGTATTCCTGGACCTATTGGTCACTTTTTAAATAATCATAAATTATTTTATCAGATCAATAATATTGTTACTATCTTAATGGGTCTTAACTTAGCAGCTGACTTTATTGTTAACTGCATATGGAAAATTGTAGATGCATTTAAGAAGAAAACTGATGAAGAAAGATATGAAGAAGTAATGAAAATTATTGAAACAGATAAGAGATACAAAAGCAGAGCAGGTAGAATGGCAAAAGCTTTCTTAACTAAAGTTCATCATGAAAAATTAGATAAAGCTTTAGAAGGTATTGCAAAAGAACCTGTAAAAGCTAAATCATTTAGCAGAAAAGTAGTTGTAGTGGAGGATAAATAATGGAAACTGCTCATGAATTATTAATGGGTTTATCAGATGGTGAATTTGATGAACTTAGAAAAGTACGTGACTCAAAAGGTTATGATGCAGCTATTGAGTTTTTAACTCCTAAGTTCTCTGCTAGAGCTAGTGAGATTGTATCTGAATTAGATAGAATTGATAATTTTGCTAAACCAAAAGCTGAAGAAGTTACTGAAGAAGCTATTCCTACTTTAGTAAATATTGCTGAAGAAGGTCAAGAAGCTCAATTTGTTCCAAATCCAGTAGCTATTCCTACTTTTGGTGCAGCTCCAATCATTAATGAGAAAATACTTCAGGATCCAGCTTTAAAAGCTAATGATATTCAAGATGGTATGCAAGCTGGTCAAGCAACTGGTGCTCAGATTGCTATGAATCGTATCAATGATACTAAAATTCAACAATTTAGCAATCCTGCTTTATCTTATACTGATGCTTTAGATTTAATTAGAGAAATGTATCTCAAAGATTTAAAGAAAGAAGTATTTGATGAAATGTTAGCTGCTTATAAATCAAAATCAGAATCATCAAATGGAGAAACTGAAGTTACTTCAATATTATCAAAGTATGAATTACCATTAGAAGGTATCGATGGTATTGTAGATACACTTTCTAAAGTAAAAGAAGATACTGATAACTTTGGTTCTAAAAATCGTTTTGTAAGAGTAGTAAATTTTGACAAAATGTCAGATAGTGAAAGAGCTGCAGTAGGTGCAGCTGCTGGTGGTGCTAGTGCAGGTATTGCATATAAGATCATTGAGAAGACTCCATACTTAGGTGCAAAAACTGTAGGTAGAATTAATAAAGCTATTGGTGAAAAAGCTGGTAAATTAGTTAAACTTCATAAGTATGAAAGATTTACTGGTGATAAAAGAACAAAAGCTTATAAAATACATAAACTCCAGCAAAGCTCAAAGATTTTAGCTAGCAAAGCTAAACAGAAAGCTGTTAAAAAATTAGGTAAGAAGTTATTACCTCTAGCTATTATTACCACTGGTACCTTAACTGGTGCTCATTATGGTAAGAAGGAATTAGAAGGAATTTAGTAAATAAATTAAGCAACAGAAGGAAACTTCTAATGCTGATTAAGGAGAAATAAACCAATGCGTAGAAGAGAAACTTACAACTTCGCAGCGGAAGAAGAACAGAAGATCAATGCATCAGAACTTGACTCTGCTGTTGCCACTGCGAATTTAATCTCTATCATGGACCCAAAAGAAATTGGGGACGATGAAGTAAAACTCATCTCAGAAGCTACTGGTGCATCAGAAGCCTTCGTAGATGAAATGGCTGATGTCTGTGACGATGCATGCAAAGAATGCGAAGCAGGTAAACCAGCTGAAGAAGTAAAACAGCATTTCTCTGCTGCTGCTGAAGAATTGATCGGTAAATATATCGAATCTAAAAACTTCAGTGCTCCAGAAGCTGAAAAAGAAACTCCAGCTGAAGAAAAAGTACTTCAAATTGCTCAATTGACTACTTTAGTCGATGATGAACTTTTGAAAGATAAACCTGAAGAAGTTGCTGAAGTAATTACTGAAGCTACTGAAGCTCCTGCTGATGCAGTAAAAGAAATTGTAGAAAAAGCCAAAGAAGCTTTTAGCAATAGCAATGTTTTTGAAGTCACTCAAGATGAAGTTGCTAACTTTGCTTTAGGTTTCACTGCAATGAAAGAAGGTATTAAAGCTGGCTGGAAAAAAGCTGCTGGCTGGACTGGTCAGAAAGCTGCTAAAGTCTTGAAGAAAGATGCTTCCAAAATGGCTCAAGAAGATATCGAAAAACTCGGTAAGAAAGTATTATTGACCACTGGTGCTACAACTGTTGCAGTTCCTGCTACTGTTGCTGGTGTCAAAGCTGTCAAGAAAAACTTCTCCGAAGGTGAAGATATTGCTGATGCTGAAGCTGCTACTGAAACTATCGTTCCAGAACCTACTACAATTGCTGCAGAAGGTGCTGCTAAAGATGGTGTTTCTGATAAACAACCAGCTGAAGGTACCGCTCAAGATCCAGTAAAAGCTGCTGAAATGGATCCCAAAGAAGGCGACAAAGTACAAGATACTGCTGCTGCCGAAGCTGCTTTAAAAGTCCAGAATGACTTAGCCACTGTTGAATCAGTTGCTGATGTTCCTGCTACTGAAACCAACTTTGGTAGACAAAATGATTTAACGGGAAAAGAAGTAACCGCAGGTTTGAAAAGCCTATTAGGTGCTCACTATATTCCCAATAAATAAGGAGATAACAAACAATGTATCAAGCTAAATTCAATGATATCATGAAAAGTGCTGGGCAAAAATTAAACTTTGCTCGTGCTACTCTCCAAGGGGTAGATAAAAGCATCAGAGACGATCAAGGCTTTTCATACACTGCCAACCGTATCTTGAGTGCCACTGAAAACCTCATGGACAACATGCCAGGTAATGCTTCAATGATCAACGAAGCCTTTGCCGAAGGTATGAACAGATATTTCTCACGCTCCAAAAATAACTTCTCTGCAACTGATTTGCAGTCAGTATATGATATGGACGTAGTCGATATCTCTATTGCTGCTACTGTAGCTTCTCATGGTTTAACCTATGTAGCTATGGAAAGAGCAATGCACTCAGTTCGCCAAAACATCGAATTCCAAAAATTAGTTGCTATCAACAATGCTGGTGGATTCATTAAAGGTCAAACTGTTGTAGATCCTCGCTTAGCTTTATCAGCTACTGTTGATTTAGGTCGCAATGGTGCCAAAAAGGAATTAGTAATCGCTGAAGAAAGTGGTGAATATCCAGAAGGTGTAACTGTAGATGGTACCACAGTAACTGCTGAATTAGGTTTACCTTTAGTAGCTGGTACTACTGAATTAGTCTGGACTGAAGAAGAATCAGGCTCAGCTGCTGCAGAACCCAAAGTTGTAGCTTTCACTTCAACTGCTTTGAAACCTGAAGATGGTGTTGAAACTGTCTTGATCAAAGATGGTTCCAAAATCAAATCAGCCAAAGTAACCTTAGCTGATGGTAAAATCGAAATCGAAGCTGGTGAAGCAGTAGATGGTAAATTAAGTATTGTATACTGTGTAGATAGAATTGCTGAATCAGATGGTGCTAATACTTTGAAACTCCGCCCTCAATTGGATTCCAAAGAAATCACCGCAACTGAGAACAGAATCATCCTCCAAACCTCCGTCGAAGTACAAGCTCAAATGAACAAAATCTATCGCGAAAACAGCCAATATGGTGTTGACGTAGATTATGGTAAGAGAGCTATCGATCAAGTTGTAATGTTGTATACTTACTACATCGACTTGAACGTAATTCGTGCTTTGTGGGAAGGTGCTAAGAATCTTCCATTCTCAGCTTCAATCAGCTTGTCTGGTTATGCAACTCCTGACTATACTTCATTTGCTGCTACGAAAAATGACAGAATTGCTCACTTCGTACGCACTCTCTGCAGTGCTATGTTGAGCAAAACTGGCTTAGCAGTAACTGCTCTAGTCGTAGATGAACAAGGTGCTTTGATGTTAGCTTCCGATGCTGAAAACTTCAAAGATGAACCTGCCTTCAGACAACGCAGAGATGGTTTAGTAGGTTACTACAACAACATCCCAGTAATCAGAAACGTTTACTTGAATGACAAAGTAGAAACCAACCATGGTATCGTATTAGGTGTTCACAAATCCTTGAATGGTGAAGCTGCTCCAGTGGCTTTCGGTGAATATTTATCACCCTATTCCACTATTGCTGCAGTGAACCCCATGAATCCTGGTGAATTGAGCCAAGCTCTATTCTCACAAACCGCTACGGAATGTGTAGTCCCAGAATTCATCGTTAAAGGTGATGTAACCGTATTCTAATCGGTTCCTTTAACTATTTTGATAAGTGCTCAGTAGAAATACTGGGCACTTATCTATTTGTTAGAGCATTTAAATTAAAAAAAGAGAATATTAATTTATCTCTTCTTGAACTTATATTTAAGCCAAATTTAGCAA
>Ga0256872_10000010_pt1 | contig 34756 bp, 53 predicted proteins | sample RumenRJG_08RNA_FD_186119 | JGI IMG/M metagenome (GOLD analysis project Ga0256872, IMG submission 186119) | Metatranscriptome of bovine rumen microbial communities from Lethbridge, Alberta, Canada - Rumen RJG_08 (Metagenome Metatranscriptome) | ecosystem: Host-associated > Mammals > Digestive...
AGTAAATTGGAATTAGAATTAGTTATAGAGTTGGTAATAAATATGAGTAAAATTATCATCAAATCCATTACCCGTGACAGTTCCGTGATCGTTGTCGATCACGTAAGGGTAAGTTATAATCATTAATTAGATAAAGGTAGGTGAGATGAGGTAATGGTCAAGTTAACTGAATTACATAAGATCAAATCATTTAATAGATTGATCGAAGATATATGTGCAGTATATGATATTCCTAATAAAGAATCATTACGAGATGCTATTCAAAATGAAATACAGATGACCATATCTCAGTATGTTGATCCTAAATTAGTACCTAGTCAAATATCTCCTGATTATTCTAGGTATATTATTTCAGGTCCAGTAGAGAATCTTGATTTATTATGTAGATGCATAATTCATAGTGATGGTCCAGTAGATGTATTAATTAAGGTTAATGCTGGTATTCCAGTAGAAATGACAACTACTGATATTGATGGTGATGTATTTAATAATACACCAGTAGTCAGAAAAGAAGTACTTATTCCATTTGCTAAGATTAATCGTGATGAGAATAAGAAATGGACAGTACGAGTAGTTGATGGATTCCCAGTAAAGTGGATTGACGTATCGATGTATGCTACAGTTTATGATAAATGCTACGATAATAAAGTTATCAAGTCATTCTTAAATGATGTATACAGTAGAGTAAATCAGATTGGTAAGTACAGTCCTACTGCTGATCCTAATCTTGCAATTAATGAATCAGTTAAGTCATCAGATGATACTATTCAGTATGAAGTGGAATTTAATCCTGATCATCTAGTTGTATTTATTCATGAGAATATTCTTAAAGATCATGATGATACATTACTTGAGAATGATCTTGATCATCCTAATGAAGTAATTACTCAGTTCTTTAAATTATTATTTAATACTGATAAAGTAAGGATTGAAGAGTCAATGGGTAGTTTGAGTAAAGCTATTATTGATGTTGGTGCATCCTATATGTTAGGTAAATCAATATTGAGGATATTGGATAAGGCAGGTGCAAAATTACTGACTAATCCTAATAGTGAGAAATATCAAAAATATATTGATCAAGCTAATATGAATAGGATGGCGAATAATAGTGGTAAGTAAACCTAAAAACAATCTATGTTATAAATGTCTTGATCGTTACATTGGATGTCATTCTGATTGTGATAAATATCAATCATGGTCAAGTCAGATGAAAGAATATAATAAATATATTACTGATGCTAAAAATCAGAATGCTATTACTGATGATCTTGAGAAGAGAAGAACAATGCGTGTTAAGAAAATTTATAGCAAGTAGGTGATAAGTCATGGTCAGATTTCTGATCAAAGATGATCCTAAGTTCGTTAATACTAAACTTAGAGTTGAGTACAGTAATGATAAAGTAGCTATTGTACCTCAAGTAGGAGATTTAGTAGCATTAGATGATAAATCATTCGTAGTTTATTCAGTATGTCATATTATGGAAGATACTGAAGTTAATACTAATGTAGTCATAACTCCAGTTGTTAGTAGAGGATGATAATTTATGATTATTATCAATGAAAAATGGAAAACTATTAAAGGTACTCATGTTGATATTCAAGGTAAGAAAATTATAAAAGGTCCTAAATCATTAATAGATCTTACTTCTGATAAGTCAGATAGTGAGTCAAATAGTAAAAGTATGTCGTCAGAGTCAAGTAGTGGTCCATCAGAATTTGCTCAGAATTTAGCTAATATGATTACTAGTACTGGTAAGTTCGTTGAAGATGAAGTATTAAGTAATTTAAAACATAGGTAGGTGATATTTAATGATTCATATTAATGAAGTATTAGATACTAAGCAAGTTCGTAGAGAAACTGGTATTACTCTAAAGTCATTCACTGATGAGAAAGGAACTTACTACAGAGAAATTAGTGGTAAGTCATTTAATAAGGTTCGTGATCAAGTAAGAAAGTGGAATGAGATGCATCCATTACAAAGATTATCCTGCTACTATGATCGTAATAAGGATTCAGTCATTGTTTATTCATTATTTAAATGATGAGGTACTCAAATGATTGATTCTATTCGTAGAAAGTTGTTAGGTTATAAATCATCTACTTTTTTACAAATTTTAACTATAATAAAGTATAAGATAAGTAGGAGAGATGGTGAAAAATGATTGTGAATGATCGAGTAAAACATTATTATAGATATAGTAATGAAATTCATCATCCAGGTGATGTTATTACTGGAGAATCATTACATAGAAACTTAAATGATAAAATTCTTCCTGAATATGATAAATGTATTGGAGTAAGAAAAGCATTATCAAATGGATATGTATACATGACAGATCAGTTAAAAGAAGTAGATGGAACTACTGGTAATTATCATGTATATGAAGTAGAACCTATGATTTGGGTGCTACAAGGTAATGATAAATATTCTCCTGATAATTGTAATGATTTTATTCAAAAATTAATGAGAACTCATAATCCTGCTGATATAGATGTTGCTAAAATTGCTAATGATTATGCTAGTAAATTTTATCTTCATGAAGGTGATGGAGTAAAATCGTATTTGACTCCATCATGTAAAGTTATCAAAGTAATAAAGTAAAGTGAAGTAATGCTAATTTAAATTAATAAGATTGGAAGTGGTACTTTATGGCTACTAAGACTAATAAGAAGCGTACTAGTAAATTCCGTAAAGTACTAAGAAAGATTAAAAATACATATTTAAAACTAGTAAGTAAAATTCATATAAAATCACTTAATATAATTCTAATTGTAGTATTTATCTTCTTCTTATGGTTCAATCATCGAATATTAGAGATGTTTGAAATTTATCAATCGATACCTAGTGAGTATGCAGTAGCAGTAGTTGTTGCTACTATTGGTGAAGCAGGATTATGCGGTAGTATAATGAAGTCAAAAATTAAATTAAAAGAAAAAGAATTAGAAGAAGATACTAAGTTAAAGATTGCTGATCAAAATATTCCTGATAATTCTTCAGAAGAAATTATAGATTCTAATGATGCTCAGGGGTAATCAGAAAGGATGATTTTATGTCTTACTTACGTAGTAAAATGGTAGCTCAAGCTCAGTCATGGTTAGGTTGTAATGAGAAAGATGGTAGTTTTAAGAAAATTATAGATATTTATAATTCTCAGAAATCACTACCAGTAGGTTATAAAGTAAAATACACTGACGAGTGGTGTGCTACTTTTGTTACTGCTTGTGCAGTAGTACTTAATTATACATCTATTATTTATCCTGAATGTTCATGTGGTAGAATGATAGCATTGTATCAGAAGAATGGTAGATGGATGGAGAATGATGCATATGTACCTAATCCTGGTGATATAATTTTCTATGATTGGCAGGATTCAGGAGTAGGTGATAATAAAGGTGCACCAGATCATGTAGGATTAGTAGAAAAAGTAGTTAATGGTGTTATTACTGTAATTGAAGGTAATAAATCTGAATCAGTATCTCGTCGAGAAATAAAAGTTAATGGTAAGTATATTCGTGGTTATGGATTACCTAAGTATGATGAGGAGACATCTACAACTAGTCAGTCAGTAACATTAAATCGTAAAATTACTACATTAGTGGATGAAAAATTAATTTGGGATTTACTGATTAAAGAAATTGGTAATGCTTATGGTGTTGCTGGAGTGATGGGTAATCTTTATGCTGAGTCAGGATTAGTAAGTGCTCGACTTCAAGGTGATTTTGCTAGTGGTTATAAGTCATCGATCGAATATACTAATAAAGTTGATTCAAATATTATTGATCGTGAAGAATTTGCTAAGAAAGGACCTAATGGTGGAGGTTATGGTTTAGCACAATGGACTTATTATACTCGTAAATACGGTTTGTATGATTATGCTAAATCTATTAAATCCTCAATAGGTAATGTAAATACTCAGGTCGAGTATTTATTGAAAGAACTTAAGCAGTATAAAGCTGTATGGAAAACTATTACTACTGCTAAGTCAGTTAGTGAAGCTAGTACTAAAGTTCTTACTGATTTTGAGTCACCTAAAGATCAGAGTGCGTCAGTTAAGGCTACTCGTACTAAATACAGTAATAAGTATTATAATGCTTATGCTAAGTCAGTAAATTCTTCTAATTCTTCTACTTCTAGTAAAGAAATAAAAGCTACTACTTCTGCTAGGAGTTATGATAAGTCATTAGCTGGTACTTATATGACTACTGCATCTTTGAATATTCGCAATGGTGCAGGAACTAATTTTGATGTATTAGTAACAGTACCTGAAGGTACTAAAGTAAGTAATTATGGTTACTTTACTAAAGTACTTGATGGTACTAAGTGGATGTATGTTCAGTTTATTTATAATGGAGTTACTTATACTGCATTCGCTAGTGGTAAGTATCTTAAGAAGAAGTAATAAAATTTGTAAAATATTTTAAAAATTTACTAAATAAACGGAGTGATAGGAGTTGCTAAAACGTTTATATTTCGAAAGGGAAAGGTGGTTAAATTTATGAATAAGTCAAATAAGTTACCACTAGTACCTAACGTTCTAGTACCTCCTACTCCACTTCGTAGAAAAGCTAAAGATTACTTGATGGATATTCATAAGGATGATCAAGTAATGTTTGGTCCCTATCTTAGTAAATCAGATTTTAGAGTACTCCATCTTACTTCAGATTATGTAGTACTTGATGATCGACGTGATGGTGCTCCACCATGCAAGGTACATAAAAGTTTTATTAAGGCAGTATTTCATAATGGTAAATTAGTTTATCTTAAAAATGGACTTACTGAGAAAGATCTTGTAAATGAGGATCAAGAAGTGATGATTCCTGTAGTTGATTTTATTAAATCAATTACTGATGAGTCAGTAGTTAGTGAGGTTGTTGAAAATGATAATCAATGAAAGAATTAAGATCAATGAGGATACAGTAAAGAAAGCTAATGGTAAGTGGACTAATCGTGGTAAGGATGGTAAAGAGCATGGTGAATTCAATACTAAGAAAGAAGCTGATGCTCAAAGAAAAGCGATGTATGCTAATGGATATAAAGGTTAATTAAATATAATTAATAATACATTACATATTAATAATAATAAAGGATGTTTGTACAATGAATACTAGTACTAATCAAGAAATCATCAGGAGTTATATTAAACTTCAGAATAAGCAAGGACTTGTTAAATATCTTGAATCGCTTGGTCATGATTCTAAAGTAGTTCATCCTGATGATCCTACTAAAGAGTATCATAAAGCAGTAGGATCTATTGATGATAAGCCTACTGGTAAGTATGGATGGGGAATGCATATTAATGGTCATCGAGTAAATATTTATTTGATGACTAACTCTGAAGTAGCTGATGATCTTATGAGGAAGTGAGGTGATTAAGTTGATTTTAAATGAAAATAAACCTAAGCAACAACCTTATAAACCTCACGGTATGTCAGGTAGTTCATTTAATCTTGATAATATGCGTCGAATGAGTGATTCTGAGTTATGGGGTAGAATTGATTCTATGGATCAAAGAACATTAAAGTCAATATTGAATCAATTATATACTTCAGATGAAGTACTTAAATTCAGTAATAAATTGAAAAGAGTGACTGCAGTATATAATGCATTAAGGAGTTAATTATATATGATCAGAATTAATGAATCAACTACATATGATCCTTTTAAGGATATGAAGAAAAGCAAGGATGGTCAATATACTGATGGTTTTGGTAATTCTTACGTAGTAGGTAAGGATGAGTCAAAAGTTATTAATTACAATGGTTATAAATTCCAGTATTCTTATAAGAATAGACTTCTTGTAATGTCTGATAACAAAGTTATGTATAAGATGGGATTATCAGTAGGTGACTGGCTTGATAATCCTATATACTGGGTACAGAATATGTATAGAAAATATCAGTGAGGTAATCACATATGATTAAGATTAATGAATCATTTAATAATTTTAAAGTAGGAGATAAATTTTCAACAAGAAGTTTATCAATTCCTAATGATAATTTCAATTTTAAGGATAGGTATAATATTCATTCAGAAAAGTCATATGTTGATGATGCTGATTATACTGTAACTGAAATTACTCCTACTCATGTCTATGGTAAGTATAAATGGGCTCATCCAGATGAACCTCCTATGAAAATACATAAATCACACATTTCATATGTGGTTAGAAATGGAAAAATTATTTATGCTGATCATCAAACATTTAATAAGTGAGGTGATCAGATTTGATTAAATTAACTGAAACTGATCATAAGAGAGAATTACTTTATAGGCTTACTACTCTTGCTACAGAAGTAAATGATGCAAGGTATAAAGTAGAAGAATTAGATAATCCTCGTGAAGCTTATTATTTACTTGATTATTTAATTAAGGATGCTCAGGCATTACGAAATTATATGAAGAGTAATAAATTAGTTTAAAGAAATATTTAAGAATTGTAGGTGAATGATATGATTATTTGTGAACGTTCTATTGATTTAGGTAATGGAAAATCAGTTTATGCTTATGGTGGAAAGTACTATGTAAAGTCAGGTGATCAGAAGAAAGAGATTAGTGCTAATCAGTACAAAACTATTCTTAATGGTAAGACTGCTGATAAAGGACTTGAAGATCTTAAAAAGTCAGTAGAGTATACTAATGAAATTAGAAATAAAATAAAGAAGTATGGTAAAGAATATTCTAGGCATGCTCCTGATAAGTACTATAAAGAACTCGATAAACAAGGTCAGTTAGCTAAAGATATTGATGATGATCAGATCTATGGTCCAGGAGTTCTTAGTCATCTAAAGGGTGGTAAGTGATATGATTAAGATTAATGAGTCAATTAATCCATTTGATTTGATTAAAAAGATTTCAATTGATCTTAATATTCCTAAGAAATCATTATCTTTCACTCAATCAGGTAAGTCATATGATTTTTATTTCTATAAGGATGGAATGATGGATCCAGTAAAGATTGCAAAGTATAATGCACGTACTGGTAAGATTGAGTATGATTATAAAAGATATGATGAGGTGAAGTAAAATATGATTAGGATTAATGAATCAGCTAAGGATGCAATAATACTTAATAAAGATAGTAAGTCAATAGTTGCATCACAAATAGCTCTTAATGCTGAAGGTGAGCATGATGCTATTGAAGGTTATGAAAAATTAATTCCATGGTTAGAGAAGTATGATGATCAAGAATCAATTGGTCATATAAGAGAAATCATTTCAGATGAGAAAAATCATCTTGAACTACTTACTAATATTCTTAAGAAGTATGATGGAATAGAACCTGCTAAGGATTAAAAGGTAATTATATATGATTAAAATTAGTGAGAAGATAGAGATTTATACTTGTCCTGCTTGTAATCGTAAATTTACTAAACAAGAATCTTCTATAGGTCATGATAAGTATAAGTGTCCTAGGTGTCACGTCAACTTAATTAAAGTTGATAGTGGATTCGATCTTAAATAATGAGATGAGTAAAAAGTGATTCTTAATGATAGTTTAAATATTAATGAAGCTAAGACAGCTGATCTTGGTAATGGTAATAAAGCTTATCAATATAATGGTAAGTATTATCTGAAAGCATCTAGTGGTCAGAAGAAAGAAATTAGTGCTGATCAATATCATAAGTTATTAAGTAAATCATCAGATAATAAATTATCGAGTAAAGGTACGGAGTCATCAACTAAATCTTCAGATGATAAAACTTTTGATTATGGAGAAGATTTTTCTAAGTTAGAAAAGTCCTTAAAACCTGATTATCGTGGTTTTAGAAGTGATGAAGATAAAAGAAAGTATAATATGGCTAAAGAAATTAGTAAACTTCAGAAGGCAGGTATTTCTCCTGATGAAGCAGAGAGTAAGTATAAATCTCAGTTAGATAAAGCTGAGGCTAAGATTTCTAAAATTAGTAAGATTCCTTATAATAGTAGATCACCTCATGATAATGATTCTTACCAAAAAGCAGTTGATCAGTCACGAAAAGCTAATGATGTATTGAAGGCAATTGATGATTATTATGATTATGTTAAGAGTAAAGAATGATTAATAATGAGGTGATAACTAATGATTATAAATGAAAAATTATCCGATGATAAAATAAAACAGTCTTTAATTAAATATGTTAAAGATAACATTAAGAATATATCATCTAATGGTCAATTAATTTCAGATAGACATTGGAGTTATTTAGGAATTAGTAATGATAAAGCATTAGATATCATAAATACATTAGGATTAGGTAAATTCAAATTTATCAATAATAAAGAACCTAGTACTATATGGACTAATGGTGCGTCAATTAATAAAACTTATCTTAAGAAAGTAGGTTGATCAAATTGATTATCAATGAACGTGCTACTTTTCTTGATAAGATGAATTCAGCAGGTATTGGTGATTCATTTAACGTATGGTCAGGTGGTAAGAATTACGTTGTAACTAAATTATCTAATACTCGATTTAAAGTAGTAAAAGGTAAAGGTTATGATAAGTCAGCTGATAACTACATAGATAAATGTTATATAGGAAGTACTGATGAAGTTACTGAGAATGCTCTTAGAAATTTCATTAAAATGATAAATCGTAAGAATGGTTTTCGTGAAGCACTAGATAGTGAATCAGAAAGTGAGGTAAAATAAATGGAATTACTTGAAATCCTAAAAGGAATTTTGTACGTAGCTGTTACAATTGGAATTACAGTAAGTATCAAAGTAGTACTAGTTCATATAAAACTTACTGATAAAGATGGAGTAATTAAAGATTTTATTGATGTAGTGCATAAGGTTGTAGATGAAACTACTCAGACTTATGTTCAGTCATTAAAAAATTCTGGATCATTTACTGAGGATGCTCAGAAAGAAGCATTTAGTAAGTCTTACGATAAAGCTGTATCAATGATGAGTAGTGAAACTCAGAAATTTATTGAAGAAAGATATGGTGATATTGGTGAGTGGCTTACTACAATAATTGAGTCTTACTTAAAGACTAATAAAGGTATTGTAAAATCTAAGGAGAAATCTGAGTTACCTCAGAAACTTAATTGATAAATTTAGTGAGGTTATCAATATGATTATTAATCATAAAACAAAATATGATTTTGATTCTGATATCAGTAGTCATATTGAGAATGTCAAAAAGAAGATGATGACAATATCTGGAAGTATTTGGGATCGTGGTATTCATCATGATGAATCCAAGTTACATGATCCTGAGTATAGTGCCTACAAAGAATTCACTCCAAAACTTGCAGATATTGCTTATCAGTCCCCTGAGTATAAATTAATAACGCATGATCCAGAATTTCGTTCTGCAATTGATCATCATAAATCTATTAATCCTCATCATCCTGAGTACTATGAAGATGGTGTTAATGGGATGGATTTAATTGATGTAGTAGAGATGTTATGTGATTGGAAAGCTGCTAGTGAACGTCATAAAAATGCATCTTGGGAAGATGGATTTAAGATCAATTGTGAAAAGTATAATATAGGACCACAACTTAGTAAAATTCTTTGGAATACCTACCAACGGTACTTATCAAGGAGTGATCATGAATGATTCAAATTTATATTAATTCAGAAAAATTCATGGTTAATCCTAATGAAGAATTGAAATACGAAACTATATTAAGATTATCAGGTTATCCTATTGGTCATGAGTATACGATCGTTGATGAGATAACTGGAATTGAGTATGCAACTGACAGTAAGATAATTGCTAAGAATAATATGAGTCTCGTAATAAAATTCTGATAAGGTAGGTGATTAAGTATGTCTTGGGAAACTGCTGCTGCATTAATTATAGCAATAGGTGGATGGATTTATGCAGTATATGAGAAAAGTAAGAATCGTCAGTATCAACTTGAGGATCATAAACGTGATCGTCAAGAGAAAAAGGAAGATGAAGAGTTATCTTTAAAAGAAACAGTAGAGAAGATGAAAACTGATCAGGATGAATTTATGAAAAAGATGAGAGCTGATCAAGATGAATTCATTAAATCTATGACTAATAAATTCAGTAAGGTAGAAACTACTCTTGATAATCTTACTGAAGGTGAGATGCTTATCTTAAGAAAGACTATTACTGATATAGCTAATATCTATATAGATAGAGGAGAGATAACTCTACATCAAAGAGAAGAACTACATAACATGCATAGTGTTTATCATTTTAAGCTATTTGGAAATGGTGGACTTGACTCAGTCATGGATGCTGTTGATCATATTAAAGTAGTTCATGATGATGATTAAATAAATAGCAAATCTATAGAAAAGTGAGGTGAGTTGAGTAGTGCCATTATTCAGACGTACTAATCGTGCTGAGGTTAATAAACCTGCAAAAGCTGATCAAGATGAACTGAGTCAGAAAGTAGTTGAAGCTGATTCTTATTCGATGTATAAGTTAATCACTCAATTACGTGATGTTAGTCAGACTCGTGAATATAAGTATGCTGAGTATGATATAATGTCTGCTGATGTAATTATAAAAGCAGCATTGAATATGTACGCTGATGACTCAACTCAGGTAGATGAGAACAGTGGTAAGATCTTTTCTGTAGTAAGTAGTGATGATACTCTTAAGAAAGATCTTGAGTCATTCTTAAAGAAAATACGACTTGAGGATAAAGCAAGAGATGTTGCTTATGCTCTTGGTAAGTATGGTAATAAATATTGGAAAATATATACTAATAAGAATGGTACTGATATTGATCATATAGAGGAAATTGATGATCCTGGTACTGTATTGGATTTATGGTATCAAGGAGAGCCAGTATATTTTGCTGAGAATCGTGATGATCTTACAATTTATAAAGGTAATCGTGATTTTAATTTATATGATCGTAATTCATTTGTTCACTTTTATGTTCATTCAGGTGATGAAAGTGATGTTATTGAATTAGTTGATAATGTTCATTTTGATTCTAATGGTGATCCGATAATTCTTAAGTATAAATTACTTGAAGGTGAGTCATTAATAGAAGCAGTTCGAGTAGTTTGGAGAATTTTAAGAGCATTAGAGGATTCACTATTAGCTGCACGACTTGCTAAGGCTGATTTCGTACGAGTATTTAATATAGAAGTAGGTCAGGCTACTAAGACTGATGCTCGACTGATAGTCAATAAGGTTAAGAAATTATTTGACTCATCAGTATCTATGAATATTCGTAACGGAACTTATAATGCTGAGAAGTCTCCTCGTGCATGGGCTGATCCAATTTTTAATTCAGTATCTAATGGTAAAGGATCCATCGATATTAAAAATATTGGTGGTGATTTTGAAGTAAAGAATCTTATTGATCTTGATTATTTTAATAATCAATTATTTGCTGGATTAAGAATTCCTAAAACATTAATGGGATTTGAGGAATCTATTAATGGTGGATTAAGTAATGAAAGCACATTAGTTCAGTTAGATATTAGATATGGTAAATATATAAAGAAAGTAATAGATGCTGAAGTACGAGGAATTACTGATTTATGTAATATTTGGTTAAAACTTCATAAACGTGATTATCAGATAGGTAAATTCAGTATTGTTTATAATGCTCCATCAACTACTGAGGAGTTAGCTAAAATTCAAGAATTGTATCAAAGAGTACAAGTGGTAGCTCAGTTAGTTGATACAATAGCAGGTCAGTCAGATGGTATAAATCGAGTTAATTTGATTTATGAATTAATTCAGCAGTTTGTACCTTATCAAGTATTTATTGAGAGGATCGAACCTATCTTAAAAGAAGCTGTTGATGATTCTAAATTAGATATTAAGATTCAGAAGAAATTAAAAGAAAAACAATTACAAGAAATAGATAATCCTAATTTTAATCCATTTAGTGTTAATGAAGTTGATGATGGGATAGATACTGATACGTTCGATGATCGTACTGCAATAGGTGCGAATCGAGTTAATTCAAAAGTTCCATCAGGTAGTCAAGATATGGATCAGTTATTAACTGATCTCATCAGTGAGTCATTGAAGAGGAGGAATGGTTAATGAGACGTAGAACTATTCTTCTTCAATTAGTGCTCGATGATAAACATGATAAGATGGTGGGGGTAATTCCTTCATCTTATGATTTATGTAGAATGTACGATGACGGAGCAGTACAATTAAAAGTAGTTTCTAAGGATGGTAGATTACAACTTAGAGATTATCGAGTATACTTAAAATTTGTATCAGGTCATGTGGATTTAGGTGAAGTGCTTATTGAACCTGATGGTCCTGATTATACGTACATAATTAATCAATACTATACAACAAATAATTTATTAGAGGTTCTGGTTGAACTACGTGAAGTACAAACTGATACTTATTTGTGCCATACAAATTCAGTACAGTTTAAGTTGAGTAAATCTTACCCACCTACTTCAGTATTCAATCAGAACCTTTCTTATTTGAATAGATTAGTTCATGATGGAAGAATAGTTCTTGAAGAGGATAAGGAAGAGCAAGAACTAGTAATTTTCGATGATATGGAGAACGAGTTATGTAGAATTGATATCTCAGATTATATAGGTGGTGATGAATAAGTGAAGTTAAAAGTAACAGGTTCTAGTATACGAATCATCAAAGATGAACTTATCGTAACTGGTTCTCTTAATGCTTATGAAATTCAATTTGAATTTGATAAAAAATGGAACCAAATGACTAATAAAACAGCAGTATTCTATCAGCCATCTGTTAATAATGGTACTCCTTATTATAGAATTATTGACGAAGAGACTAATACAGTAATACTTCCATGGGAAGTAGTTGTTCGTGATGATTATCTTTACATAGGAGTATTTGGTTTTAATGAAACTGCTACAGTACGTATTCCTACTATATATACTTATGTATATGTAAAAACAGGAGCGTATTCTGTACAACAAATTCCTGATCCTGATCCTTCTCTTTATGAGCAGATTTATAATATGGCTCTTAAGTCATTAAGAACTTCTGAGAATGCTGTTAAAACTGCTAATGAAGCTAAAGAGATTGCTGAAGGTATTAAAAAGAGAGCTGATGATGGTGAGTTCGATGGATACTCTCCAACATTTGAAGTAGAAACTGAAACTGATGAGGAGTATCGATTAAAAATCACATCAGCTGAAGGTACTTTTGAAACTCCCAATTTAAAAGGTCCAAAGGGAGATCCTGGATCAGGATCTGGATCAACTTTTGAGTACTCTCAATCAACCCCATCAGGTACGTGGGAAATTACCCACAATTTGAATAGGTACCCTTCAGTTACAGTAGTAGATAGTGCTGGTACTCAGGTCGTTGGTGACGTGACCTACATAGATAGAAATAATTTAAAAGTTGTATTTTCTGCTGAATTCTCAGGTACTGCATATTTAAATTAAATTAGGAGGATATTTAAATTATGAAGATTCTAAACAATCTTGATCTTAATCTAAATCAATTATTAAATGCATTACTGCATCAGGTAGCTACTGATCCTGCTTCTTCTAAGAAGAGTCAGATTTGGTTTAATACTACTAGTAATGTAATTAAGTACAATAATGGTACTGCAGTTAAGACTGTTCAGACTGTTGAAGAGCTAACTGAAATTCTTACTGGTTATCAGGCTAAGATTACTGCTTCTGGTATTCTTAAGGGTGATGGTAATGGTGGTGTTACTGCTGCTACTGCTGGTACTGATTATCAGGCTGTTATTAATGTTGATGCTGGTAAGCTTCTCAAGCAGGGTAATACTGCTGGTGCAGTGATTGCTGCTGTTGCTGGTACTGATTATGCTTATGCAGTTCTTACTGGTGTTGCTGATCCTACTACTGCTACCGCAGGTGCTGTAAATCAGTTTTATGTTAATACTGATGAGTCTACTCTATGGATGTGCACTGATGTTAATAGTGGTGAATATACATGGACTAAGATGACAGTCGATATCAGTGGTAAGCAGGATAATATTGATCTGACTGAGGGTGCACTCCTCAAGATGGGTAATGCTCCTGGTGTAATCAATGAAGCTATTGCTGGTACTGATTATGGTTATCCTGAATTAAGTGGTGCTGGTGCTCCTACTAATGCTACTGCTGGTTCAGTAATGCAGCATTATTTTGACACTACTAATAATGTTGAGTATATTTGTGTAAGTGTTTCTGGTAATGTCTATACATGGGCTCGTGTTACTGTTGATATTAGTGGTAAGCAGGATGTAATCGATTCTGAGCATCCTCTTAGCTATACTTTAGTTAGTGGTCTTGCTACTGTTGCTCATAGTGGTAGCTATAATGATTTAAGTGATACTCCTGACATTCCTGAAGCTGGTACTGCTACTCCTAATATGGATGGTACTGCTGCAGTAGGTAGTTCAGCTAAGTGGGCTCATGAAGATCATACTCACCCGACTGATACTTCTCGTCAGGCTAAGATTACTGCTTCTGGTATTCTTAAGGGTGATGGTAGTGGTGGAGTAACTGCGGCAGTTGCTGATACTGATTATCAGTCAGTAATCACTGTTACTGCTTCTAAGGCATTAGTTTCTGATGCTAATGGTAAGGTTAGTGCTTCTAATGTTACTGCTACTGAACTCGGATATCTGAGTGGAGTTACTTCTCCGATCCAGGATCAGATCGATGCAATTCCTAAGTTCAATTATCTTGATGCAGTTGAGTGCTCAGTTGCTGATGGTTCTTCTCAAGATACCATCAATACTGCTGCTATTGCTGCTATCACTGCTGAGTATTCCAATCCTGTTAAGTGGAATGCAGTAGTTGTTGCTGTTAAGTTTACTCCTTCTGATGTTGTAAAGGATGCTCTTTATTACTACAATGGTACTGCATGGTCCTTCATGTATTATGTTACCACTGGTGTTCAGCTTGCATCTGGTACAACTGCAGGTCTGATTCAGGAAGCTACTAGTGATAGTGATCTGACTATTGTTGGTGGTGTTGCTACTGTTAATAAGGCTACTGCTCTTCGTAATTCTCGTACCTTCAATCTTGCTGGTGTTACAACTTCTGGTGCTCAGTCATTCGACGGTACTGGTAATGTTGAGATTACGATTACTGCTGTTCCTGCTTCTTTACTGACTGGTCAGGTTGCGATTGCTAACGGTGGTACTGGTAAGAATTCCATCGGTGCTAATAAAATGCTTATCGGCAACGCTGCTGGTACTGCATTTGAAGAGATCGGTGTTGATACTACTGTAACTGATGATAGTAACAATCTTGTAACTTCTGGTGCAGTTGCTGCTGCTATTGGTGGTGGTGATGTTGCTCATAAGTTCACTGCTCAGAATGGTGCTCTTACTCCTGCCAGTGGTACTGCTACTTGGACTGTTAATCATGGTCTGAATACTCGTGCTCTTACTGTTACGATTGCTGAAGTTGCTTCTCCGTATTCAGTAGTTATGGCTGATATTGAACTTACTGATCTTAATAATCTTACCATTAAGATCAATAGTGATTCTGCTATTGTTGCTGGCACTTATATGGTAACTGTTATCGGCTAATCTTGAGTCTATTGAAGTGCTTAGGAGTACCAGGAAAACCTGGTACTCCTAGGTGCTCTCTATTAAATAGGGGGTGCTTCTAAAATGAAATATTATGGCAAGATTACTGATGATAAAGATTTAGTTACTAAAGAGTATGTGGATAGTGCTATAAGTGGTATAAGTATTCCTGCTCAGATTAATAAAGTATATACAGCTAAATGTACTACTGCTGCAGGAACTACTGCTAAATTAGCTACTCTTGATGACTCTGAAGGATTCTCACTAGTTGCTGGAGTAAGAGTTGCTGTTACATTTACTTATGGTAATAGTGCAACAACTCCAACATTAAATGTAAATAGTTCAGGTGCTAAAACTATTGCAATTCCTAATAGTGTATCAGGATTTACAACTGGTAATGGTACAACTTATAATACTTGGGGTGCTTATGAAACATTAGTATTTACTTATAATGGTACTTATTGGATTCATGAACCATCAGGTAGATTAGGTTATTTAGCTTACAATGGAGTAGCTAATGCAGTTACAAAAAGTAGTACGTCTACTGTAGCAACATCTAATGTTAAGATGGGTGTTGATTCTAGCGGTCCATATATTGAGTACAATTAAGGAAGGTGAGTTAATTGGAGAGACGACTATTAATTGAACGTATGTATGAACTCAATGCTGATCCTAATACTAATAAGGATGAGTTAACTAAATTAATGTTTGATGTTCTTCATAATAAAATTTCTACTGATGATGCTGAGTCAAAATTAAGATTACTTGATCCAATGTATATCCGTTATGAATTTATTCAGAATTTAGTAGGAAAACCTATTTATAAAAATATTGAAGATTTCAAGAAAGGTAATCTTAGTGAGATTTTGATTGCTAAGATGGTTTCTTCATTAGTAACTCAAGTCCTTATTCAAGTAGAAAAGAATCCAGAGATCAGTGCTAAGTCATTACAAATTGATTCATTATTAGATATTCTTCATGAATACTCAGAAACATCTAAGATTAATGTTGATAAGTTAAATTCTTTACTTATTAATTATGGATGGAGTGATTCTCCTAATGATTCTGAGTGAAAGTAAGAATTCTAAGTATTTTGATACATCCACAACAGGTATGAATAATTATGATGATATGATTATTCGAGAGGATTATTATCGTATAGTTAAAAATTTAGTATTTGTTATTAAATGGATGAAACCATCTAATTATATACGTAGATGTGCTGATGATATATTTAATGTTACGTATGAGAGATTATTAGACCATCGATCTGATAGTAAGATAAGTAAGTATTCAGAAATGATGAAATCTGGTACTAAATTTGATATGCCAATTATAAATTATTCTAAGCATTCACAAGAAGGATTACATAGAGCAATTGCTGCTATGAGTATTAATGAGGATGAGTTAATACCAGTTATGGTGATTTATGATGGTGTTCCACTTCACAAATTTACTCCTCCTCTTTATCCTGATAAAATATAAATTCTAATTGAGAGGAGTGAGTGAATTGGATCAGAATTCTAAAGTACTACTGATGGATGAAACTCGTTCACCACTAAAATTACTTGAATCTAAATCTACTCCAGAAGGTAGGAATACTGGTGCAGTATTAGCTACTCTATTTGGTACTCTTTCTGATTTTGGTAATGAAACTCGTAATGGTCGGTGGTATACAGGATCATTATGGCAGAAAGTGTTAAATAGTGATTTATTGAAAGAAGCATTAGAAACTAAGACTTTATATGGAGAAGCTGATCATCCTCTTGATGTTGAGGATAGAGCAGAAACTCATATTCCGTATGTAAGTCATATAGTAAGAGAACCTAGAATTAATGAACAAAAACAAGTAGTTGAAGGTTTTATTGATGTTCTTGATACACCTAATGGTCGGATTGTAAAAACTCTTCTTGATTATGGATGTATTTTAGGAGTATCATCAAGAGGATCAGGTGATCTTACTTATATTGATGGTAAGACTACTGTTGATGAAGATACTTATAACTTCATTACATGGGATATAGTAGCTCGTCCTTCTAATAAAAAAGCTAGAGTTAATGAAATCGATACCATTGATATGGTAACTGGACGAACTGCTTATGAGTCACTTAAATCACAAGTTAATGAAATGATTAACAATGGTGATAAAGTAGGACTTAAATTAGCTGAGTCTCTAATATCTAGTACTGATATTCCTGATAAAGATAAGGTTGTTAAGTTAATCAAGGAATCTATCGAATCAGATCAGAAATCTGATGAAGATGGCACTGCTTCTAAGATTGATGATAATATGGTTCCTAAAAGTGATCTTGATGAAGCTTATAATCGGATTCTTGAACTTAAGTCAGAGAATTCAGAACTAGGTATTGAGAATAAATCTCTCAGTAGCGAATTAGCTATTAAGGATAATACTATATCCGAATTGAGCAGAGCTAATGAGAATCTCACATCCATGGTTACTTCATACATGGAAAATATTAATGCTGAATCTAATAAAAATGACTCCAAAGATACTACTGAGGATGATCATTTAGAGGATGCTATTAATAGTGAGGAGCAAGATCCTAATGAAGAAAAAGAGGATAATCAGTACAACAAGTTAGGTGAAAGTATTGAAAATCAATTTAATAAATCCAACTTAATTATTGATGCTGGGTTCAAGAAATTGAGTGAGAAATTTGATCAACTTGTAAAAGAAAGTGATTCTAAGAGATCTATTGACTCACTTAATGAGCGAGTCAAAGAACTATCTACTGAGAATAAATCTCTTAGAGAACAACTTAATACTTCTCAGGATGAAAATGTAAGATTGATCAGAAAGACTGCTTCTGTTATGAATGAGTATTTTAGAATTAGATGCAGTCAGTTAGGACTTAATGAGTCAATTGCTCGTAAAGAGTTCAATGGTCATATTCAAGAGTATGACTTGAGTGATGTTAATGATGTTCTTAATGAGTTATACGAAAGTAGTAGTTCATCTCGTACTTTAAATGAGTCAGTAAGTGATAGCAGTCAAGGTTTAGTAGGGTCAATTCAATTAGTTGGTCAACTCCGTAGTAATAAACCTAATTTAAGTACTGGTGAACATGACGAGAGTGATGAAGATTATGATTTCTTAACTGAATCAATTCGTCAAACTAGAAATGCTTAATTAAATTGGAGGATTTTTTAATTATGAAAAAGACTAATATGACTAATCAGCTGAATGAAGTTTATCAGCGTAACCAGATGAATACTGGTATTCAGATGGGTAATGTAATGAATAAGTGGAAGAAGAATATGGATGCTATTAATGAAGCATTCGGTGGTGATATTGATGAGTATAAGTTACTGACCACTGCCATTCTTCTTGAGAATACTGAAAAGTATCTTGCTAATCGTTCTCGTGCTCTGAATGAAGCTACTCAGCCTTCTGATGTTAGTTTCTTCAAGCGTTATGCAATTAATCTTCTTTCTGCAGTCGTCCCTAATCTAATTGCTGAAGATATCGTTAGTGTTCAGCCAATGCTTTCTCGTGTTGGTGAGATCCGTTATCTCCGTGTAATCTATGGTAGCAATAAGGCTCCTGTTAAGAAGGGTCAGGTTATGTTCCAGAATTACACTGGTGGTGATTTCTCTCAGCACACTTATACGAGTGATCGTATTGAAGGAGAGACTGTTGCTACTGATGGTTCTACTACTAAGTTCAATCTTGACTGGACTCCAGTAGTTCCTGGTACTATTAATGGTGATGTTGATGGTGATGCACTCACTGATGATGGTAATGGTAACATCCTGATTGCTGGTGCTAAGGCTGGTACTATTAATTATGAGGATGGTTCTATTACTTTCACTACTGCTCCTTCTGCTGATGCAACTGTTCAGCTTGATTATGAGTACAATAATATGGAAGTTCCTGTTCAGGCTCCTGAACTAGTTATGAAACTAGTCACTGCTCCTATTCAGGCTCGTTCTCGTAAGTTAAAGACTCTATACAGCTTCGATGCTGCATACGATCTTGTTAATGACTATGGTATGAGTATGAATAATGAACTCGTGACTTACTCTGCTGCTCAGATTAAGCATGAGATCGATATGGAGATCATTGATGACCTGTATAAGAAGGCTACTTCTCCTTCTATTGCATGGAATGATGTTGCTCCTACTGGAGTTTCTCTTGTTGATCACTATAATAGCTTCCCAATTGCTCTTACTGAAATTGGTAATGCTATGTACTTCAATACTAAGATGGCTCGTCCTAACTTCTACGTTCTCGGTGAGAGCACTGCTAACGTAGTTGAATCTCTTGCTCGTTTCAAGAGTGCTGGTGCTGTGGATCCTAAGGGTCCGTATCTGGCTGGTTATCTTGGTGATATGCCTGTTTACAAGTCTCCTTCAATTCCTGTTGATGGTTATCTTGCTGGTTTTAAGGGTACTTCACTATTCGATGCTGGTTATATCTACGCTCCTTATATGCCTGTTATGAGCACTCAGCTCCTGATGGATGAGACCTTTACTGGTCGTCAGGGTTTTGCTGCTAGCTATGGTAAGCGTATGACTAATGGTGATTTCTACGCTCGTGGTATTATCACTCATAACAAGGATGTTGTTGATGTTAATGTCCAGCAGTAATTAAGTACAAGATATCAATAATTTAAGTTAATAAGTTCTCTGTATTATATAAAGTACAAGTGGACCTACTGGCTCCCTTCCAGTAGGTCCATCTTGGACTTCTATATAGCATAATTGATGAGGTGAATTATGAGAAATTATTTAGAGTACGTAGGTTCATGTCACTTTATTATTATAGATCTTTATTCATCAAGAGTAAGAGTGAGGATCAGTAAAGATAGTCCGTATTTCTTTAATTCAAGTGATATACTAAATAAAGAAGCTATTAAGTATTACAAGTCTTTAAGAAGAGAAGGATTAGTTCTTCATCTTGATGCTCAAGGAAGTACTAATCTTAGTGAAGATAAAAAGATAAATCTTGATCAGAGTACTAATTCTGATGAAGTTAAAGATGAGAATGATGGACTCCAGAATACTCATGACAATGATGAGGTTTCTACTGGAAGTGACCATAGTACTGATAAGTCAGATGATCCTACTGATAGTGGTCATGAAGACATTAAACTTGAAAATAATGATGAATCAGGTACTGAAACTAATGAAGATGAATACAATAAGAATGAGGATCCTGATTCATCCGAAAATAATGAGAATGAAAATAATAGTACTGATTCTGAAAATTTAGATCAACGTGATCTTGGTGCTACTAGTGAAGAGATGATGGAATTTATTGATCTTAATTATTCTTCAGATAGTGATCTTAAGTCACTTGCAAAAGAAGTAGGAATGAAAAGAGTAAGTACTTCTGATCGAGAGAAATTAATTAGTAAGATTATTAGTACGAATCCAGGGTACATTATTAATCTGATGAAGAGTCAGTAATTCAATAGGATTGGAGGGTGATCTTACTTGAAGAAGGATGAACTGATTAAATATGTAAAACGTCAGTTAGGTTACCCTACTGTTAACGTAGAACTTACGGATGAACAAATCAATGACTCAATAATGAGAGCTATTGATGAGATAAAACCATGGTACACTATATTCAAGTATTTAACTATAGATGTAAATAATAAATCAGTAACGGATTTATCCGAGTACAGAATTAATGATGTTACTGATGTTATTAAAGTATTTGATATAAGTAATGTATCCGGTGAGAATTCTATAATAAGGGATCCATTTTCATATAGTGGTATGAATGCATATTATGGAATTCCAATGTATGCTGTATCAAATTATAGTACATCAATTATGACAAATCAAAGTATTCATAGAGTCATAAGTAATTATGCTAGTATGTATCAGGAATATTTTTACTCAGCATTAGCTACTATGATGCAGAAGAGAACATTAGGGACTCTTACTGAGAATATCTCGTGGAAATTTTATGATAATAAATTATATGTAGATACTGGTACTCCTAGTACTTCAGTAGTGACTATTGAATATATTCCACAAGTTATTCATGTTGAAGATTTTGAAGAAAATACTAGATATATCAATTATCTCAAAGATCTATCAGTAGCATTTTGCTTGATAATACAAGCAAGAGTTACTGGTAAGTATTCTGTTAGTGGATCACCAACTAGTATTAATTACTCAGATATGAGACGTGATGCTGAAAGTGATATTAACAGAATTAGAGATGAATTGAAACAAACTGCTAATGTGTTCTATATTACGGATTAATCTATAGGAGGTTATCAAGGTATGAAAAACAATTTTGCTCATCGTATTATTAGCTCTTTGAATGAGTCAATTTCTACTGCTACTGTTCCTGAAGTAGAGAATGAGAAGGAGTCAGGAGTTAATGCACCAGTTCAGGTTCATCAGTGTGATGATTGTGCTAGTTTTTATTTAGTTAGTGATAAGGCTAATGAATCAGTTTGCTGCGAGTGCGGTGGTACTGGTCATCCTTATGCTGACATTAATAAGATCGGTGAAAATATTGAACCTGAGAATACTGATAAGATTAGTGATATCCATCCTCTGACTGAGGAAGAAGAAGCAGAGATTAAGTCAGAAGCTGAAGTGGTTGTAAATGAAGCACTCAGAACTCTTGATCGTTCAGACTATAAGAAGTTTAATGAGTGCTATGCTCCTCGTTGCCGTATTACTAATAAGGGTGAGTTAGAAGTATTAGTTGAGAGTAATGGTCATACTGTTACTGCTAAGCGTCGTATGACTTCTCGTCAGAAGGCTTCTTATAATCTTTCTGAATCTTATAAGAAGTCAGTAATTGACTCTTCTGCTCGTGCTAAAAAGAATGAGTCAATTCGTACTCATCGTATGACTCTTAGGATGATGAATGAAGCACGTTCTATTCGAGTTCATGCTGCTAAAGTTCTAGAACGTCAGGGTGCTAAATATGATTATGCTAAGTTCAATGAGTCAATGAATAAATTCATTGCTGGTAAGAATTATCGTAAGTTAATGGAAGATATTGCTTCTGATGATGAAATCGGTAAGAGTGAACTCGATAACATGACTCCTGACGAAGTAGCTGATCAGGTTGTAAAGGTTATCAAGGATACTGGTCTTGATGTTCTTTCTAACGATGTTAAGATCGACGGTGATACTGCGACTGTTACTCTTCGTGTAGAGGATTCTGATGATCTTGAAGTTCGTACTAGTGAGATTGAGGATGTTCTTGAAGATGCATTTGATGCTCCAGTCGAGATTGTTGGTCCTACTCTTACTGAAGGTGATGATAATATTGCTGATTTAGCAGTAATCATTAACCCTGAGGATGAGGAGAATGGAGAACTTAACGAGGGTGATGATGAAACTTGTCCTGAGTGCGGTAAGGATCCATGCGAGTGCAATGAGTGCGATGATACTATTAAATCTGAGAAACAGATGAATGAGAAGTTTGTTTCTGATCCTATTGGTAATCTGTTTGCACTAGTAGCCATTGATTCATCTGATAATGAACCTCAGTTCTTAGCTCAGGATGATTCATTAGTTAGTGGTAATGAAGATGGTGCTGAAGATCGTGCTCGTATCTTTATCAGTGCTGAAGCTGCTCAAGCTTATCTGCAGAATGCAGGGATTGAGGATAAGTATCAGCCAGTATCTATTTCAATTATTAAAAATGAGTCACTTGAGGATCCTGACGGAGAAGTAGTTGAAGAGAATGATGAGTCAGGTGAGTTTACTACTGATAAGGGTACTTATTTTAAGAAAGATGGATACTTCTATATTAAGGACAATGATGGTAAGGTTCGTGAAATTGCTGAGTCAGAATATGATGAAGCCAAAGCTTCAAAGAAGGATGAGGAAGATCTTACTGAATCAATTCGTCGTGGTATGATCCGTCGTAAATAATAGTGAAAGTGAGGGAGTTATAATGAAGCGATATGTACTAAGTAACTCTCTTAATGAAAAGTTATACTATAGTAATCCTAGTGAGGATACTAATTCACTTTCTAAAGCTAAAGTATTTTCAGATAGAAATTTTGCTGAAAAATTTCTTTTATCAAGAGGTCTTGATGAAAAATATTTAGTTAAGTTAATCGTTACTCATAAACTTAATGAAATGAATTATGAATCCTCAGTTAATACTGATATTGAGTCTTCTGTTAATGATTGTAAAGATATAATCGATACTACTATTGAATTACTTGAACTTTATAAAAGTGATTCATTGAATGAGGAAATACTAGAAGGTAGTAATATTGAGGATGTCTATGAGAAGTTAAGGAAGATTCAGAAGTACATGTCAGGTATAATTTTTTATCCGTCATTCTATAATTCTAAGAATGAGAGACCTACTCCAACTATTGATCCTGATGGAGGTATTGATAGTTCTGGTCAGGAAAGTTCTGGTGATAGTAATGCGGAGTAAGTTAAGAAGGATTACTTATAAATTGAACGAGAGTAATTCTAACAATCCAGCTATCTTACTAGTTGGTCAAGATATAAATATTAATATATATGATAAAGATGGAAGTGTTACTGATTCATATGTTGGTACTGTAGAAGAAATTACTAACGAAGGGGTTATAGTAAGAGAACTTCATACTCAAGAGACCAGAACTTTTGTAATGAATGGATATAGTTACAAGGATGGTGGAATTGAATTCGTATATATTAATGATCCTAAAGTAAGATTTGTAAGGTTCGATTAAGGGGTGATAAGAATTGATAATCAATGAATACACTCGATCTGAATTGATTACCAAGTCTAAGGATCCTGGATTTAATCGATATAAGAGAAGGATGACAGTAGGTAATAAGGAGATTATAATTGACAAAGTTGTAATTGAACAACCTATTGTTAATCAACCTAATCTTAATGTGTATTTTAAAGTACGAGATTATATTTGTAGTATTCAGTTAGTTAATTATATGTTAAGAGTTAGGGATCTTGCATCATACTCTAAGTATGGATATGATATAAGAAAAGTTTTAGAGATTGCTATGGATCAAACTCTTAATCGTAATGATATTCTGATCAATTGTACTTGTCTAGATTTCTATTACAGATTCTCATATTCAGCAACAATCAATAATTATGGATTTAGAACTAATCAGAAAATACCTGCTAGAATTAGGAATCCTGAGAACAAGGGATCAGGGTGCAAGCATTTGATGAGAATTATTAATGCTCCATATTTATGGAAAGGTAAAGTTATTACTGCAGTACGTAAGGCTATCTTATCTAATCCTAGTTTGTTAGGAGGTTAAGTTTATGATAATTAACTTCTTACCAAAACCAGAGGAAATCATTGAGCAGTCAATTATGTTCAATGAATCAATGAGAGGATTTGGATTTAAGTGTAAGGTACTTATACCTAAAAATGTAAACTTACCGAAAATAGGTTATCATCTTGATGTTGGGTACGATGATGCTGATGCATTTGATGCTTATATATCGATCGATCCTAATCCTAAACCAAAATTACTTCAATCACTTGGTTGGGATATAGAGAGTGATGATACAAAACCTATGGTATGTTATGTAGCTAGGTATTTACAACCTATTGACAAGGCTCGTGATCTTGATCTTGATAAGAAAAAGGTTAAAGAAATACTACCTGAAAGATACACTAGGTTAGTTCTTGAGTACTCTTACAATGATGAAGATAAAGAGTTTATTGTAACTAAAGCTTCATCAAATCAATTTAATCCGGTATATTATATTTTAATGATAGTACCTTATCGTCAATACGTACCTGAGAATCCTGAGCCTAATCAAGAAGATAATGTTGAACGATTAAGAATTCAACAAACTGATGAGAATCTTAGATTCTTAGGTAAAGATCGAGCAAAACAAGTAGGTATTAAGTATTAATTTTTAAGGAGGATAACAATTATGTATATTCCTGGTCGTTATGATGCTTATACTGGTCGTTATGATGTGTATCTGTTCACTCTTCGTGATTGGGTAGAAATGCTCAATCTACGTTACGGTGGTCATTTTATTGATCGTTCAGATATGCCTGTTCATACTGGTTATTTAGTTAAGTTTGATAAAGCTACTGAAGTTATTGCTTTCCTGAATGCTAATGCTACTGAAGCTGATACTAAGACTAAGGGTGATAAGTTTGCTCTTCTTACTCTTCCTGCTCTATCAGGTAATGATCTTCCTGTATATGCTACTGTTAATGAGGATTGTGATGTAGTGTATATTGGTCTTTCAACTTATGCTGATGCATTAGATAGTTTTTTCGAAGGAAGCCAGCAGTAATAATTCCAGCTACTACTGCTGAGGAAGTACTTAACGCTATCACTGAAGCAGTAGAAAAAGGTGAGAAAGTCAATATTGAATTGACTGAAAGTATTGACTTAACTGCTGGCGATATTAAGACCTTTAATATTCAGTCAGGTTCTGATGTTAATTTAATTCTTGATGATAATGTGACTATTACTTGTGAGAGTAATGCATTCTTAGTAAATAATGGTTCTCTTAAGTTATCAGGTAATGGTAAAATTATTGGAACTTCTAAGCAAACTAAAGGAGTAATTTCAGTATCTGGTTCTGATGCAATAGTGACTATTGATGGTATTACTATTGATGTAACTACTGAAGGTAAAGATAGTAATTACGCTTATGGTATTTATTCATCTAATGGTTCTACTGTTAATTTTAAGTCAGGAGTAATAAAGACAGCATTCGGATCCTGTATTAGTACCAATAATACTACTGGTGGTGGTAATATAAATGTTAGTGGTGGTGAATTGTATAGCGATGGTAGTTATGCAATTTATAACCCTGCTTATGGTATTATTAACATCACCGGTGGTAAGGTTCAGGGTATTAATGCTAGGATGGGAGAAATCAATGTATCCAATAATGCTGAGATAATTGCGACCACTATTACATCAGAAACTTATGATGATATTGGTAATAATATTAGTACATCAGGTTGTATTTGGTTCGGAGATACAGTCGCATTAGTTGCAGGTACTTATACTGATGATAAGGGAGTAGATATTAAACTTAGTATTTCTGATAATGCTAAAGTTAATTCAGAATTCCGTTCAGCTATAGGTATTTATATGGTCGATACTAAGACTAAGGCTAGTGTTGATGTTAATGTTTCTAATGGTAATAATGTAACAACAAGTGATGCGGAGTTTAGTGCAATTAAGGTTTATGATCATGATTACATTAATGCTGCTGCAGTTGCTGCTGGAAAGACATATAGTCCAGTAGTAACATCTGATGTTACTGTTACTGTAGATGGTTCAGTGATTTATCCTGAGCAGTAATAAATATTAATAGAGGTGATTTAGGTGCCAGTTAATCGAATGTCTTTAAAAGTTAATCTTGAAGGTATTGAGGATAGTATTTGGAAACCTGGATCACCTCTTATTAATGATCCTAAGTACGGGTTAAGTAAGTTACCACCTATTAAGAAAATGGCAATCATAAATAAGTTTACTGAGTACTTAGCGTATAAGATGAGAGATTTATTAATTAAGAGGATAAAAACTCAGTATTCATACTTAAGATGGGAACCATTAACTGAAGGTTATAAGAAGTATAAAGAGAAGGTTGGACTATCACCTAATATATGGGAAGCAACTAGTTTATTAGTTGATTCAATAACATATTATAAGCATGATAATTATTATGTGATAGGTATACCACCTAATATAAAATATCCTAACTCTAATGTTCATGTTCTGTACGTAGCTAAATGTATGGAATTTGGTACTAAATACATGCCAGCAAGACCACTGTTTGGTCCTACAATAAGATTTATGAGACGTAATGTTAGGAAGTACTGGGAGTTATTCTTAATTGATGCTATGTCAGGGGGTGTAAAACGTTGATATATCTGTACGATCGAGCATTAGTTGATAAATTTAAAAAAGTGTTCGATGAGGATAGAGTAATTTATGCTCCTGTGGATAAATTCTACGAGAGGTATGAATTAGGGAAGAAAAATAAAACTCAAATAGAATTACCTGCGTTATCAATATGGAGAACTTCTCATGAGTTTAATCCTTATACAGCTACTACTCAAATGAGAATTCCTAATTTTAGAAAGAAAGTTGATAAGGATGCTGATCTTGCTCGTCAGATTTATTCAATGGAAATTCATCTTGAATATCAGATAGATTTGTGGGCAAGTAGTGATGTAGATCGTGATGATCTAATGAAAGAAATTCTGTACTTCTTAGTACGTTATCCTAATATCTATATTGAATACCAAGGTGAAAAGTGGAGTTTTCCAGTTCATATTCAACCTCCAGATGATACTACTGATATAGCTAACTTTGACTCAACTGGTGATCTTTATCGATTAACAATTCCAGTATCGATTCCTGATGCTAGGTTAATGTTTTATCAAGATACAAGAATTTGTAAGTTTCTTAAGATTGATTATTTTGTTGATGATAATAAAGTAGCTGAGTCAAAGTTTCATCCAGAAATACAAGTAGAGGAGTGATAATATGTCAAGATACGCAATTACTTCACGTACTGATAATGGTACTGTACTTGTTATTAGTGATAATAGTAATCTTAAGAATGTAGTATTAAATAAGAAATATATGGTAGTTTTTAGTGATTCAATTACAAATAGTATGGAAACTTTATCAAAATTAGGTATTGTTACTTATGCTTTAGTAATTGATGGTAAAACTTCTCCTGCTCCTACTCCACGTCGTGGTCGTAAGAGTAAAGAAGTAAGTACTGATAGTGAGAATAGTGAAATTCCTGATGAAAATAAGGAGGAATAAAGATGGCTAATTTACCCGTAATGAAGTCTCCTGGTGTGTATGTGAGAGAAATTGATTTAAGTCAATACTCAGCCATCATGAGTTCTTTAAAGATTTTTGGTATTGTTACTGTTGCTCAGAATGGTCCTATTGATAAAATTGTTGAAATCAGTAATGTTCGAGAATTCATTAATACTTTCGGTAATCCTATTAGTGCTGGTGGTATTGCTTGTGTTCGTTATCTAGTAAATGCTGGTAATCTTAAAGTAGTTCGTACTGCTGGTAACTCTGCTGCTGCTCGTACGACTACTCTTGCTGGTGTTGATAGTGAAGATCAGGCAGTTACTAATGCTCTTGTAATTTCTCATAAGTATAAAGGTACTCTTTATTCTGATGCTATTAAGGTAACAGTTTCTGCTATTTCAGGTGCTACTGTTGATAAGTTTAATCTGAAGATTACTAAGGGTGATGATGATACTGAACTAGTTAATGGTAACTATACGATTGTAAAGGCTAATGCTACTAGTGAGTATCCTTATATTATTGATGAGAGTGATACTGATTTCGTATTTACTCTTGGAACTGATACTACTCTTAAGTCACTGACTGCAGTAACTAATCAAGCACTTACTGTAGGCGATAATGGTACTGAACTTACTAATGAGCAGATTACTAATTCAATCAATGTATTCAATGATGCTGAAAATATTGATCTTGATGTTATTGCTGCTCCTGGTATGTATAGTGCTGCTGCTCTTACTGCTCTTATTACGTGCGCAACTGATCGTAAGGATACTCTTGCAATCCTAGATCCTCCTCAGGGATTAACTCCTGAAGAAGTTGTTCAGTTCGCTAATGGTCTTAATGTTCAGTACGGTATGAGTAAGATTGATTCTACTTATGCAGCTATGTGGTATCCTTGGGGTAAAGTTTATAATGAGTATACGAGTGCTTATGAATGGATGCCTCCTTCAGTTGGTATTATTGCAGGAATGGGATTAGAGTATCAGACTTATGATGTTTGGACTGCTCCTGCTGGTATTCCTCGTATGCAGGTCAATGTTTACTCAGAGATGGAGAGAGTTCTTTCTAAGAAAGATCGTGATATTCTTTATCCTGAGCATATTAATCCTATTTGTAATTATAAAGGATTAGGAATGACAGCATTCGGTCAGAAAACAATGCAGCGTGCATTAACTGCAACTGATCGTATTAATGTTAGATTCTTAGTCAATTATGTTAAGAAGGTTGCTGATTATTCAACTGCTCTGTTCTTATTCTCAAATATTGATGAGAATACGTTCTCTTCATGGACGCAGGTAATTGATAAAGAATTAGCTAATATTAAGAATCGTGGTGGTATGTATGATTATAAGATCACCATGGATTGGACTACAGTTACTGATGAGTGCTTAAATAACAACATCATGCCTGGTGTTATTCAGATCAAACCCACAAAGAGTGCAGAATTCATTCCTATTGATGTTGTTATTCGTAATCGTTCAGATGAATTTGATACTTAATAAGTAAGTTAAATCAGTCATTTAGAGTTATATGAGCGTTCTAAACGTTTATATTGGGAAAGGGGTGGGTACATGACTGATTTTAGTAAAATTAGATATAATAAATTAACGATGGAACAGAAATTAGAGTTGGTTGAAGTATTTAAGCATTATTATATTGATGAGAATTTAGCAGTACATGAGATTGCTTGTATATTAGGTTATGATTCAAGAACTCCATTAAGGAAGTTAATGAAAGAATTTAATATAAGTAAATCTCGAGAACTGCAAGATAAGTGCAGAGTTAGTCATCGTAATGAGGATGCAGTTATCGAAAAACGTAAAAAGACAATGCTTGAAAGATATGGATATGAACAACCATTTTCAGTTCCAGAGATACATCAGAAGTGCATAGATACTCAAAAGAAGAATAATGAAGGAAGAGGTTTGTCTGATGATGCTATATTAAAAGCTGTCAGAACTCGTCGTCCTGACTATGATCCTGATTTTGAAGTACTAAGAAATAAGGACAAACTTTCTGAATTACTCAGTAAGTATAAGAGTGTTTATCAAGTTGCAAGAGTAATAGGAGTAGGTCCTACTATAATATATAAGTATTGTGATAAATTCGATATATCAGTACCTCATCGTAGTAGTGCTGAGTCATGGTTATACAATTATTTAACTGAAGATCTTGGAATTAATGATATAATTTGTAATAGTCGTAAAATTATTCCAAATTATGAGATTGATTTATATATTCCAAGTAAAAAGTTAGGTATAGAATTTAATGGTAATTATTATCATAGTGACGCTAACGATATAAGTTGGGATTATCATCAAAAGAAGTCAATAGTTGCACGTGATAATGGAATACAAATTTATCACATATATGAGTATAACTATTATCAGAAATGGAATATAATTGAATCACAATTGAAGTCTTTATTAGGATTGTCTGATGAAAGAATTTTTGCTCGTAAGTGCGAAGTAAGAGAAGTATCTTCTTCAGATGCTACTGAATTTCTTGATAAGAATCATATGCAAGGATCAAGAGGTAGTCAGTATAGATATGGATTATATTATAATAATGAATTAGTTTCAATAATGACATTTGGTAAAAATAAATTCATTCGTAAGAATGATGATATTGAACTATTGAGATTTTGTAGTAAGTTAAATACTAATGTTATTGGAGGAGCAAGTAAGTTATTTAAATATTTTCTAAGAATCAATAATCCTGATAAAGTTGTTTCTTATTGTGATTTAGGTCGTGGTAATGGTAAAACTTATGAGCTACTAGGTTTTGACTTTGATGGTATTACTCCACCAAACTATGGGTGGATTAATAGAAGTAGTGGTGAGTACTTAACGAGATATCAATGTCAGATGAAAGATGAGGAAGAAATCATGAGATCTAATCATTTTTCTAAAATTTATGATAGTGGATCTCTTAAGTACATTTATTTAAGAAATAACTTAGGAGGTTAAATCATGGAAAGAAGTTATGCTTTAAACCCAATTGCAATTGGTCTTCACAATAATACGTTGTACGAACCTCAGCGTTCTAATCATTTTGAAGTATACATTTATCTTCCTGCAATTCTTTGTAATGGTGATGCTGCTAAGATTGAGCAGTGGCGTAAGTATATCACACTTGCTACTACTGATTTCTCACTTCCTAGTATTACTGTTGCTCCTGTTCAGATTCCTTATGGTAATACTAAGATTAATCTTGCTGGATCCGTTGAATATGGTGGTGCAGATACTCTTACTTGCGTTGACTTTATTGGAGCTGACGTAGAAGGTATTTTGTATGCATGGCAGAACTTAGTTTATAATCCTGAAACTGCTCAGATTGGTTGGGCTTATAACTATAAGACTGATGCTAAGGTTCTTGAGTACTCAGGTGATGGTGAGTGCTTATCATCTTGGATTCTTCGTGGTGTATGGCCATCCGGAGTTACTTATGGTGATAGTCTTACTAAAGGTGATTCTGCAGTTAAGAATGTTTCAGTTACTCTTTCTTACGATCTTGCTTATCGTAAGTTTGGTAGCTCTACTCGTAATACTGCTCAGCAGGCTGCTGCTAATGCTGCTGCTAACATGAACTGGAAAGATGTTAGTGGTTATACTGAATCTAATGCTGGTGGTCCGATCACTCCTAGCAAAGATGAGTTAGGTTAAGGACTAAAACGGTGGTAGGGGAGGATCTATAAGGATTCTTCCCTACCACTTCGTTTTCCTAAGTAAATTTTGGAAATACGGAGTTCATCAGGTTCCATAGCCGTTTATAGGTTTAGAGGGTTAATGCCTGAATTAATTATTATAATTATAAAAAGGAGTTACAAATTATGTCACGTATTACTGAAGTAATTAATCTTCCTTCTGCTGGTCGTATTTATAAAACAGATAAATTAACTCTTCAGAGTATGACTGTTGCTGAAGAGAAGTATATTTATGGATCATCAAGTGATAAGGCAATTGATCATATTCTTAAATCTTGTATAAAAGAAGATGTTGATCTTGATGAACTTATTGTTCCTGATAAGCACTACGCATTAGTAAGACTTCGTGTTCTTACTTATGGAAAAGATTATCCAGTTGATCTTACTTGTCGTTGTGGTAATAAGTTTACTCATACGATTGATCTCTCAACGATGGAAGTAGATGAACTTCCTAAAGACTATAAAGAACCTTATGATATTACTTTACCAGTATCTGGTGATGTAATTTCAATTCATATTCCTCGTAGTGGTGAAATTGATCGTTATAATACTCTTGCTCGTCGTAAGGCTGATAAGTTTAATCAGAATCTTGATGAAGTACTGTATATTTTTAATTTAATGCTTGGTATTGAAAAAGTTAATGGTGAAGATATGGTTGATGATGAACTGTATAAATATATTACAGAATTATCAGCTAAGGATTCATCATTCTTAAAGCATGAATTTTCAAAAATTAAAGTTGGTTATTATACTAAACTTAGTTGTGAGTGTCCTCGTTGTCAGAATGTAATCAATTTTAGATTACCAATGACAACTGACTTCTTTCGTTCCGAGTTTGAGGACTAATGAGGATGCTGAGTATAGAGTAAGATACATTGATGATATAAATACAAAGATATTTCAGTTAGTATATATAGGTAAGTTTAGTTTTAGTGATTGTGAGCAGATGTCTACTATCGAGTTAAAATGGTTTTATAATAAGTTAGTAGAAACTAAACAATTAGAAGCTAAGCAACGTGATGAAGCTATAAAGTCTGCTAAGCAAGCACGAGAAGCAGCAAAAGTTAGTAATAAATTTAATTCTCATAAAGGTGTCTTAAAAAGAAGAGGACGAAAATGAAAGTGAGGTGATAACTTATGGATCTATTCGATGATACTCCTTCAATTGGAGATGGGGAATTTAATAATTTATTCTCAATGATGGACTCTATCAGAACAATAGAGAAGAAAGTTGTCGATGTTGATAAGTATATCTCTAATTCATTTAAGTCTTCACCAATTGTTATCAAAGTAGATGATAAACAATTTGATAAATTTACTTCAATATTTGGTGGAGCTAATACTATACTAACTCCTAGTAATCCAACTCAGGGATCAGTACGATTAAATAATCTTACTCGTGATGATAGAGCATTTCTTACTCAATTATTTGAAAGAAATAATATTTCTGATGAAGTTGAAGAAGCTACTAGTGATATAAGAGATAGTCTTGATGATGTTACTCGTGAAGTTAGACGAGGTAATCAGTCATCAAGTAACGGAGATTTATCGGTAATATTAAAATCAGTAGGCACTGCTCTATTATCATTAATAGGGTCAGCGATTAATACTGGAGTAACTCGTGCATATAGTGAATTTAAGGCGATGGATGAAGCACGTAATGATATTATGTATCGTTATGGACTTCAGAATACTAAAGAAGGAAGAGATAAGGCAGATGAAATTTATTTAAAAAGATTTCTTCATGAAGCAGAGCCTTATCAAAAACGTACTGCTCCTGAGTGGAGACAATTCTATAGAGAAAATAGATTATCTGCACTAGGTATGGGATTCAATACTACTGAATCTTTGAATAATGTTACTAATCAACTTAATAAGTGGAAAGAAACATTCGAAGATATTAATTTTGAGTCAAGTGAATTATTTAAGAATACTATTAGATTTGTTGATACTTCAGGTAAGTCATTTGATACTATAATGACTCATGTAGAACAGTTATCAACTCAGTATATAGTTACTCCTAATTTACTTGAACAAGTTAGTAGTGGATATTCTAAGTACTTAAGGATTATTACTAAGAATAATAATGCTTATGTAAAGAGTATGAATAATTTAATGACATCAGTTGCTAAGTTAGAAGATGCTGGTGTTGATGCTTTATCTTATTACGATGGGATTGAGCAGTTTATGTATTCAGATATTACTAATGCTGCTAATTCAAATATGTGGCAAAGATTATCAGTACTAGGATATAGTCCTTCTGATATACTATATAATAAAACTCCTGATGAAGCTTTTGATCTTTATACTCAAGGATTAAAGAGGTACTTCTCAAGTTATGATTTGTCTAATTCGATGGATCGTCAGAGAGTTAATACATTAGCTCAGCAGGTATTTGGATTTAGTGTATCAGAAATGCCTGAATTGTACTCTTTGCTAAAATCTGATGAAAGTGGATCAGGTGGCAAAGGTACTGTAAATGATTATAAAGAAAAAGTAGCAATTGATGCTGATCGATACTACGATGTAGCTACTGCAGGATGGACTTACTTAACTGAAAGTCAGAAATTTCAGGATTCGATAAGTGCTTCTATATTAGGAAATCCAGAACTAAAAAGATATTATGAAGAGTGGGAGAACTTTACTAAAGGTATGATAGATTTACCTTCAGTAGTAAGTAATATAGTAGCATTCTTAACTGGTGGAGCATTACTTAATACTATTAAATCAGCATTAGGATTTGGATCTAATGGATTATTTAGTAGTGCAGGCAGTGCTGCAGCAGGAGCAGGTGCTGCATCAGGTGCAAATACAATTGCTAAATTATTTGGTACTGGAACTAAAATGGG
>Ga0256872_10000013_pt1 | contig 32370 bp, 1 predicted proteins | sample RumenRJG_08RNA_FD_186119 | JGI IMG/M metagenome (GOLD analysis project Ga0256872, IMG submission 186119) | Metatranscriptome of bovine rumen microbial communities from Lethbridge, Alberta, Canada - Rumen RJG_08 (Metagenome Metatranscriptome) | ecosystem: Host-associated > Mammals > Digestive...
CCCAACAAAAAATGAGTTTATAACTAATAGGCGGGAAAATTGTGAACTGTAAACGCCTGATTTTGAGATAGATTAACACGCTGAGTATCAGATAATAACAACCACTGATACAGGCTAAAAGATATTGAACTATGAATAAAACTGTCATTAAAAAACATACGGCTATGTCAACTGTATTATTCAAGAGAATCACCTCGTTTGTGATAGGGGTGATTTCGATTTTGGTATTGGGCGCAGGAAATGTTAGTGCGCAGACCCTGGATCCGGATCATTATGATATGTCGCGATGGCAAATTTCATTTAGCCCAAACACAATAGAATGGATGAACCAACCTATAAATTTAGGTACTATGGCTTCAGGATGGTTGAGCGTAAAAGATGCTCGAGGTAATGTCTTGACGCAAGGAACGCATTTCACTATTACGTTTGCCAATAATCAAGAACCAGGTAACCCCACTATCATAATTAACGGAGTGCCGGGCAATAATTTTTACAATAGTCAGATGGCCCTTCAAGCAGCGATATTGACATTTACAGGAATAAATGGCACAGGCACTGCCAATCGGCGAACAGGTTTTACAATTACCAAGCACAGTATCAACAGCGATGTCTTTGTAGATGTTCCTCAAAGTGTGACTTATACTGGAGGTCCCATTGATATACCTGTACGATTGGTATTTGCCAATGGCAGATCAAATAGTTATACCCTTGGGCAAGGAACAGATTACACTGTTACTTATACTAATAATACTGGCGTTGGTACAGCCACAGTTAGAATTTCCCCTGCGGGAACGCGTTTTAATGGCTATACTATTACAAAGACAGTTAAAATTAATCCTGTAAATATAGGCGACAATGTTGTGTCAAAATCGTTGACATCAACATCATTTACCTACACAGGCTGCGCTATAGAGCCAGAGGCTAATTTGGTATACAATGGCAAAACCCTTGTAAAGGGAACCGATTATACTATTACCTATTCTAACAATACGAATGCGGGCGGCACTGGCAATAATAGACCATACGCAACTATCACAGGAAAAGGTAATTATACAGGTACTACTAAGATTTATTTTACTATCGAACCGCGTCAGATTTCTGAGGCTTCGCTCACTGCAGCTTCCAAAGAGTATACCGGTAGCGCACTTACCACCACGGTTTCGGGCACTCTCTCGTCTGTTACCGGTTGTAACCACAATATGATAGCAAACACCGATTTTACGGTTTCGTATCCTGATGAGCATACTACGGTAGGAACCAAGGACTTAACTATTAATGGCAAGGGGAATTTTACAGGATATACTACAATTCCTTTTGAAATCACTTCAAAATGTATTACAAATGCTACAGTTACTTTGGATCAGACTTCGTACACCTACGATGGATTGGCAAAACAGCCTACCCCAACTGTAAAATATAATGGAACAACGCTTACACGAGGTTCTGATTACGTTGTAGAATATACCGACAATACAAATGCAGGTACAGCGTCGGCCACTATCAGGGGTATCAACAATTATGCGAATGCCTCTTGCTTTAAAAAAGTAACATTTACTATTAATAAAAGGGACGTATCGATTTCGCCTGTGGCTGGCACTAAAATTTTTGGAGCCGCTGAGCCTACGCTCAACTACACTATCACATCAGGCTCGCTTGCCAACGGCGGCGATTTGGGAACAATTACTGTTACCCGCGAGAATGGCGAAGGTGTTGGTTCTTATCTCGAAACGGTCAACTACACTGCTAATCCTAATTATAATGTATCGGTAGCCAACAATGTATATTTTACAATTACCGGCAAATGTATCAGCGGAGCAACTATTGCTGCCATTGCAGATCAAACATATACAGGAAGTGCTTTAACACCCACACCTGCAGTTACTCTTGATGGTACAACTTTGACCACTAATGATATTCAGTATTCATACGAAAACAACACAAACGTAGGAACCGCTACCGTAAAAGTTACAGGTATAGGCAACTACGCAAATGCTGGCTGTATAGCCACAACCACTTTCCGCATTATTTCTACCACACCTACTATCACACTTACTCAAGCCAACGACAAATGCGATAAGACAGGTACTGTATATGCTTCGTTCTCAGGTGCTGGCGAATACAAGTATCACTGGGAAATATCAGGTGCTACTGTTACATATCCTAATAACTATGGCACAGATGTTACTGAAAATTTTCAAACTGGCACTGTTAACCAGAAACGTTTGGAGTTTGAGAATATGATTCCTGCAGGTGCCACTGTTACACTGAAAGTAACATATAACGATGGCACTTCAAACAAAACTATATCACAGTCAATCCATCTCAATAACTATCATATTGATGCTGCTGCTGCAGAGACACTTACAGTTTGCTCTGACCACGAGATTCAGTTGCACGCCACAATTCCACAACCAAGCAATGCCTACAAAGGCGAGTGGATAATCTCTGGTCAAGGTAATGTAGATGACATCTACGACCCTGGCACATATATCCGCGGTCTTAAGCCTGGATACACAACCACAGCTACTTGGAAAATTACTCGTGTGGATGATGCTGGCGCGCAAAAATGTTCTGCCGAGCAGAAATTTACAATTACCGACAATACGATAACAATCAGCGGAAGCGCCGAACAACTTTTGTGCGACCAAACCACCGCCTCGATTTCTACTACGGTGACTCCGACTACGGGTCTTACCGCTACTTGGACATCGGGAGGTACTGCTAATATTACCGCTGACGGTACTCCTGGAGCCACAGTAAAGGCAAAAGTTACTGATTTGGCTCACGGATCCAACTCCTTTAAATTAAAACTTACCGCCACAGGTTGCTCTAATGCAATCGAAAAAGATTTTGATATTTACAACTCATACGCTACAGCACATGTCAATAAGGCTTACGTATGTAGCGACGGTGACGCCGTTACTCTTACAGGTAACAATCTCACGGGGTTACCGAATGCTACAGGACACTGGACAGCCAACGGCAATGCCACAATAGTTAACCCCGACAACTATATCACTGATGCCTATATCACTGGCACAGGTGATGTTTCGTTTACCTGGACAGTAGATTCATATATCATTGACCAAAACGGAACTAAGCAAACATGCCATCAAACAGCCACCACCGACGTGGTTGTTAACAAGAAGATAGGTACTCTTACTGCTTCTGATGCATGTGTGAGCGATGATATCACATCTGTAGCTATTTCGGCTACTACGTCTACACTGCCTTCGGGTGTTACAGGCAAGTGGACTGTTGAAGGTTCTTCTACTGCAAAAGTTAGTCCTGATAATCAGCCCACCACTACTGTATCGGATCTTCCTTTTGGTACTACAACATTGAAGTGGAAGGTAAGTGCTGATGACACCAACTGCTCGGCACAAGAGGTAACTGTTAAGGTTGTTCGTCTCAACAGCAGTTTCACCGCCACACCTCACGCTGTGTGCAACGATCTTAGTGAGATTACTTTAAAAGCACAAGACCCTGCACCCGGTACTGGTCTTTGGCAGTTTACCGAAGGCAAAGGTACTTTCCTTGGCGGCGACAACACAAATTACGAAACCAAAGTTAACAACATACAAAAATCTTCAACTGGCAAGAACACCATCCGTTGGACAGTATCGTACACCACAGCAAACGGTGTTAATTGTACTGTACATCACGATGAAACAGTGTATATGCTTGGTGTAGAGCCAAATGCAGGCAACGATCAGGAGGTTTGTAGCAATACTGCACAACTTAGCGCAGGTCCTATAACCGCTACCGATCCCGAAACTACAGGTAAGTGGACACCGTCGAACAGCGCTGTGGTAACCTCTCCGACTGATCCAAATTCGGAGGTTACCAACTTGCAGCCTGGTCCCAACGTGTTTACTTGGACACTTACTCGCAAGAGTGCCGACGGCACTGCCTCTTGTGAAGATTATTCCCAGGTAACTATTTATTATAATAAGGTTACCGAAGCAAAAGTGTCAGACGACATTTACACCTGTTCCGATGGAGCGACACTTACAGCTGAGCACGCAGTTGACGGCGACGGCACTTGGGAACCTGTTGACGGTGGTGGTCTGTTTGTTAATGGTATCAACAACAAGACACAGGTAGGCGTTTACAACCTTGCCGAAGGCCTCAACACTTTCAGATGGAAAGTTGAAAACGGCAAATGCCACTCAGAGGCTGTTCAGAAGGTATATTACCTGCCAATTTATGCCAGTGCTGGAGCTGATCAAACAGTCTGCGAGAATCACGCAGATTTACTTGCCACCGACAATAGCAACAAATATTCAAATGTCCCGGGGATACAGTGGGAACAGTGGTGGACATATTCAGCCAACACACTTATTCTTAGTGCGCCCTCGTCGGCTACAACATCTGTTGAGAATCTTACACGCGGCAAAAACACCTTTACTTGGAATGTGAAACTTACATTGCCTAACGGCGAAGTTTGTGACGCGTCTTCCGATGTGGTTATCAACAATTTTTCGGCAAGCGATGTTGATGCAGGCGAAGATATTATCACTTGTGGTGAAAACGATCCCACAAGCACATCACAAAACAAGAAATATCTTGGCATTTCAAAACTCAATGCCCGTCCTCTCGGAGAAAACGAGACTGGTGAGTGGACTTGCATAACATCTACAGGCGTTGTAATTGACGATCCTACCAACAATGTAACGCAAGTAAAAAATCTTCAGCATTATGCACAACAGACTCAGCCTGACTACTGGGCCAACTATAATATGGCTAACGTGTTTGTATGGTCTGTTACATACACTGATCCTGCAACAGGTGTTTCTTGTGTCAACTCAGATACTGTTCAGGTGGTTTGGCTTGCCCCGTTTAATGCCAATGCCGGTGAAGATGTTGTTTCTTGTGCCGATGATGTAAACCTTAATGCCGAAGACGAAGGAGCTGGTGCAATGCGCACTTGGTGGGTTCAAGAGCCTCACTCTACTACTGCTACCGAATTCTCGAATCCTTTCTGGGGTGGATCTGAAAAACTTGTTAACACTCCCGCTTCTTATGGCGTTTCTAGAACACGTGCAGTTGATGGCTACGATGCTACATCTGCTGAAACATACGCCTACGAAGGTAGTGTGATAGTTCAAGGTACTACATATTATGTACGTTATGTACGCACGGTTTACAAAGATTCACAAGGTGCAATCACCAATGTAGACGAAGGTAGATCTCATTCTACCACATATCACGCATACGCTGCAACAACTGATGAATCAAATAATTATGGCGTAACAGCCGACGGCTATACTGCCGGTTGGCCCTCTACATACAACAGCCCCGACCGTCAGTTTAATGTTCACCTTGAAGGCTTACAAACAACTGGCGACGTTACCTCAGGCCATTCTGGAACAACATTCCGCTGGTATAAAAACAACGAACTTATTTGGAAACATCCCAATGGACAACCCGACGAATTAGTTTCTTGTACAGTTTGGGACGAAGTTACCATTCACAACCTTGGTTTGCAGGTGGATATGTTCGCCGGCCCTGAGCAAGCCATCTGTGCTGACACTGCTGTATTGGCTGCCACTTACACAGAGCCTATGGACAACCCTGGTACTTATACCATCGACGAACGCGAACGTTGGTGGTCGATAGTTCACGGTAGTGCATTCGGAAGATCGAGTGGACCATTTAACACCGAAGAATCTACTCTCCAGAATGTCGTTGTTCGCGGAACAGCATACGATACCAACATTTACCGTTGGAATGCAAGATATAAAGTTACATTCACTAACACAAGTTCACAATCGGGTAGTGTTCAGCCAACACAAGTAGAGTGTTTCTCTTCTGATGATGTGTATATCACTAACACATTGCCTTCATCGGCAAAACTTGGAGCCGACCGTGAAGTTTGTACCGACGAGACTACACTTTCTGCCAACATTCCTACCCGTGGATACGGCAAATGGTGGTTGCAAGGTGGTACTGCAACATCTACTGTTACATCTTGCAACAACGCACAGTGCGACGTTTATGTTACCAACCTCTCTCGTGGTGCTAACACAATGTACTGGCGAGTACACAACGGATATACATCTCCCAAAAACCCCAACGTTAAGGTCGATCCTGAAAAATGTTATCTTCAAGACACTATTATAATATACAACCACAGCATTCACGCAAATGCTGGTCTCGATCAATATGTCTGCGCCGACTTTGCCGACTTGAAAGCTGCCGACGAAGACTTTAACTCGTTTACCAACGATGTGGTTAATGGTGTTCCTACTGGTATGCCTTATATGCGTTGGAGCACCAACAACAGCAACATCTATTTCCAAGAAATTTCGAACGGTACACTCACCAACTACTCTGGCAACAACATTACCGCCACCAACGTTCGTGTTTTCCAAGGCCGCATAGGCGCTCAAACCTACCAGTGGACAATCGACTGGGGCGGATGTCACGAGGAAGATGAAGTTAAAGTGTTCAACAACCTTCCGCAAGACAACCCCAACCCTGGTAACTATTCTCAGGTATGCGACAGCACTGGTAATTTGGCAGGTACTGATATGAAAGTAGGTACTTGGAGCTACTGGACTTCGATGGCTGGTGTAACTTACAATAATTCTACATCTGCTATTACTACTGTTTCTGGTTTGCACGATGGCAAAAACGAATTTTTCTGGGTATTTGGACGTAAGAATGTTCAATATGGATATCTTGGCGAAACACCTGACCTCGACCACCGTCCCGGTGTTAATCCTCCAACACCTATTGAGGAAGTAGATCCTGCTACAATACCTTATACAAAACTCACTCCTTTAGACCGCAATGCTAAGTATCTACAAGGTATTAAATATGGCGACTACTGCTTGCTCGCCGATACAGTTTCAATTGTTCTTACAGTTGTAAAAGCTGACGCAGGTCCTGATCAGATAGTTTGCGGTAGTCCTGTTAATCCTATCAACAACAATATCAACAATTTTGATGATGCTACCAAAACAGGATTTAAAAACTACGCAGTGCTAACCGGCTCGTCGATACCTACTGGCGGTACTGGTCGCTGGACTAAAACTTCAGGTCCTGACGGAGCACGTATTTTGAATCCTAACACCAACCAAACTACAGTTCTTTTTGAACGAAGCGGCGACTATATTTTCAGTTGGTATGTTACCAAGCCCAACGGTGCAGGTATCTGCGACGATATAGACTTTACGTCTGTAACAATCAACATACCCGATACCGCTACTGCTTATGCTTTTGACGTTAAAACTCAGAAGTATGTAAGAGAGGTGGCTCAGATATGTCAGGCTGAAGACAATTCGGTTAAACTTTTTGCCGATAAGAGCGGTGTAAGCGATGTTAAGTGGGAAAGCGACAAAGGTAGTATCATTACCTTTGACGACAATACCCAGATTTCTACAGTTGCTCATAATCTGCCTACCGGTCGTACAATGTTTACTCTTACACGTACATTCAGGGGCTGTAAATCAGTTGACACAGTAAGCGTATTCAACAACAGAGTATACTCCGATGCCAATACCCCATCTGCCGATGTTGAGGATAATATCTGTATTGAAGAATACCAACTTAAAGCTAACGATCCTTCGCAAGGTGACTGGACAGGCTTGGATTTCTCTAACCCTGCCAATGAGGTAAGCTTCTTAGGCAAAGGTACTTGGTCGTGCTCTAACAATGCTAAGTTTGAAGGCAATGTTGTTACCAATTCGGTAATCAACGTAAGCAATATCAAGCGCGGTCAGAACCGTAGCAATCCTTACGTATTCACTTGGACAGTACAGCGCGGTGCTTGTATCGCCACCGACAATTTCACTGTTTACAATAATAGTTTTGATATTCAAGATTATCCCAACTTTGTGGTATGCGGACCTGAGGCACAACTTCACGGTGAGAATCCGGGTGAATATACCAACAGTGTTGGTGGTCCTTACCACGGCAAATGGGTTACCATCGAAGGTACTGGCACATTCCCTGCAGGTGGAGAATCTACTAACGAGGTGCTTGTAACCAACCTTTCGCGCGGTATCAACAAATTTGAATGGTATGTATACCGCAACAACTGCTCGGCAATGGATACAGTTATTGTGGTTAACAATATAGTAGAGGCCGATGCAGGACACGATATCAATACTTGTGAACCCGACCAACAGTTGTCGGCTGTTAAACCTGCAGCTATGATCAACGGTGCTACTGGCGGCGGCGTTTGGACAAGTCCTTGGAACTCTACCATAAGATTCTCTTACGACGGCGACAGCAACAACTCTTCTGTAAATGCTGATGCATACAACGCTTGGGTACACAATTTGCCACAAGGTCGTACAAAACTTAAATGGACTGTTACATCTCAGTATCCCAAATACGATACTCAGGATATTACTTACAACCTTGGTTTCGGTATAAGCGAAAACGGTGGTAAGTGTAGTGCCGAGGATACAATGACCGTTATCAACAATATGCCCGACGACGCAGAGGTATCTTGGCCTACAAAAGAAATTTGTCAAGAGCCTTCTGAGCCTGGTCAAGTAGTTCTCTTGCAGGCTACTGAGGTTAAGACAGGCTTTGGCGTTGGTCACTGGGAATGGGTTGGCGGCGAAAGAGGTGCTGTTATCACTTCGCCCGACAACTTCCAATCAAAACTTGATAATTTGCCGCTTGGTAAATCGCAATACGCTTGGGTGGTACGTCTTGTTTACGGTCCTGGCGTAAGCGATTACTGCGAAAAACGCGACATTATAGAAGTTACCAACAACTACGTTGAATCACATCTTAATGTAGCTTACGATGAGGTTTGTGAAAACAAAACAAAACTCAACGCCGTTAATCCTACATTTGCTTATCCTGGAGCCGAAGGTTTGTGGACACCTTACAACACTCTTGGTAATCCTCAAATTCAGGATGCAACAAGTTGCGTTACAATGGCCACCAATCTTCCTTCTGGACCCTCTAAGTTCGTTTGGACTGTAACTCGTGGCAGCTGTAATGCCGATACAGTTTACTTGGTTGACAACAATTACGTAGACGCTATAATACTTGAACCTCTGCCCGACAACCGCATTATTTGCGACGGTAATGTCCGTCTTGAGGCAGATGGTATACCTGCTACTGCTACAGGTACTTGGAGTTTGATTGGTAGCGACAATGCTTACAATATCAATAGTCTCAATATTGCTTCGCCCCACGGTATCGTTACCGACATTTCGGGACTTTATCTTGGCGGCACCGACTACACTTTCAGATGGAGTGTTGAAATCGGAACAGGCAAATGCAACGATTACGACGATATTACTATTAAGAACAATAGCTTTACCGTAGATGCTGACGCTAGCGTACCCAACAATGGCGGTGCTACTGGAGAACCTCCTGCCCGTGTTTACGTCTGCGGTCCTGAATATACCTTGCAACCCAATATCCCGCAAGGAAGCAACTATACTATCACTTGGACAATTTCAAGTGGTCAAGGTACATTTGCTGATGGTACTAAAACCTCTAACGCCCGCGTGCCTAAGGTTATCGGTCTTACTCGCGAATCTACCCAAGTTGATTTGAAAGTTACCGACGGACAAACCAATGGCTGTGAAGCTACAGGTACTGTACTTATCTACGACGATAAGTTCTACCCCGAAGATCTTACTACAGTTTCGTTGAAACAATGCGATGGTACTGTTACCGTTCGCGCCAACGATATGAGCCTTTATGCTCCTGCTTACGGCAAATGGTCTACACAGGATACTCACGGTCACTTTGATATTCCTGCTGGCGATATTCCTACCAACAACCAAATTACATATACTGATATTCAACAAGGTACTGATGTAATTCTCCGTTGGACTGTTTACAGCGCAAATGTTTACGGTTGCGAAAATTATAAAGAAATAACCGTTCACAACTACGGATTCACACTTCCGCAAGACCAGTTCTATGTTACCAACTGTACCGACGACTATACTCTCAACGCCACATTGCCTTACGACAATCCTACAGAGTATGAAGGTACTTGGACACGATATGGTGGTGCTTCTACTTCAATGTCATCAACCAACAATGCTCGCTCGCTCACAGTTACAGGTCTCAGCCGTTCTCAAGACAATGTATTCTTGTGGCACGTTAAATCTAAGACTTACGGTTGTGAAGACGACCAGTGGTTTAGCGTCCGCAACCCCAAACCCTCGGATGCTGAAATAACAATGTCGCGTTCTAATGTTTACACTTGCGACAACACATTTACTCTCGAAGCTGTTAGACCTTCGGTTGGTACTGGAGAGTGGACATCTTCGCGCACTACCACTATTTCATTGATTGATCCTACTGCTACAGAGCAGGTTAAAGTTTCAAATATGCCTCTCAATGGAACTCTCTTTACTTGGACAACCAGAAGACAGGCTTTTGATTTTGACAACAATTATCTCTATGATTGTACCGACAATGATACAATCACAATATTCAACAACTACGTTAATGCTAAGATTACCAAACTGACACGTTCTACTTGCAACGGCACTATCTCGCTCGACGCCAACGATGCTCAGGAATATAAAGACAACGCTGACCCCAAACACTTCGACGTATCTGGTAAATGGACACTTGTTGACGGTACTCTTGATTTCCAAGCTGGATACGAAAGCACCGACAATTCAATCAAGTTGGAAAATCTTGGTATAGATAAGAACACATTTATGTGGACTATCACCAAGGGTGATCCCGCTGGTTCTGGATACTGCACTGCATCTGATACTATCAGCGTTTACAACAATCAGGTTACAGCCGTTATCGACAAAACTGAGGATGCTACCTGTTCTACACAGATTCAACTCAGAGCCAACGACCTTACACAGTATCAAAACTCTACTCCTAAGGCTGTAGGCGTTTGGACATGCGAATCAGTTCCCACCGAAATGGGCGCTGCTCCTGCTACTGTAACATTCTCCGACAAGAATGCTTACATCACAATGGCAACCGGTCTTAACGGAACTGGTACTTACAAATTCCGCTGGACAGTTACCAAGGGCGCATGCGAACCCGAAAAAGATGAGTTCTTTGTAACTCAGGGCGCACTTGAGGCTGATGCCGATGCAAATTCTATCGACAATATTATCAATGTCTGCGATGGCGATGTTGCTCTTCAAGCTAATGCAATTTCGTCGGGAATTAAGGGAGAATGGAGCGTGGTTAACTATTCAGGTGGTGCTAAAACAGATTTAACCATCACACCTTCTGATAGTTATGTGGCTACACTTAAAGGTCTTGAGGCCAAAACAGAAGCTGTTCTTGAATGGAAGGTTTATAATGCACTTACAGGCTGTCACAAAGAATCTCAAGTAACAGTTAAGAATCATTCTATCAAGGCTGTTATCGCAGGCAAAGATACCGATGGTAAACAATACATCTGCTCTGAGCAAGCTACTTTGAACGCTACTTCTGTTTTGGAATTTGGTGCTACAGGTGTTTGGAGCAAAGACGATATCAATGCTTCGGGTGACTTCCTCACCGATTTAAGCTTGGCTACTGCCAATATCAATAATTTTGACGACGGCGTAAGCGTTAAATTCTGGTGGACAGTTACGTCAAAGGCTGATGCTACTCAAAATGCTGTTAACGGACACTGCGTTGACGAAGACTGGATTATAGTAGTAAACAACAAGTATACTGCCGATGCCGGTTTGGGTGGCAATGTTTGCGGTACATCTCGCGAAGTTAACGCTCAGTTGCCGACAGGATGGAATGGTAAATGGACTGTAGAAAACGGAACATCTGCTTCGTTTGACAATGCTGCTTCTTCTTCTACAATTGTTAGAAACTTGGAGAAAGGTGAGAACAAGTTGAAATGGACTATTTCTCGCTTCCCCGAAAATGATCCTAAGTATTGTGCTAACTTTGATATTATTAGTCTCAACAATGTTTCACCTACCGAGGCTAAAATATATACAACTGATGGCTATGAGGTTTGCGGTGAGGCTACCAATCCTCTCGTAAGCGTTAAACTCGAAGCCAACAAACCTGCTGCTCACGAAGCTGGCAAGTGGGAGAAATACAATCACGCTACTCCCGTTGGCAATATCAATAGCAACGAGATTACTTACAATGGCCTTGATATGGGTGCCAACAAATTCCGTTGGACTATCTACTCAGAGGTTGATCCTACTTGTGAAACTCACGACGAAGTTACTATCAACAACAACCGTGTAACTGTTCCCGATGATTACTCAAAGAATATCTGTCTTGCTGAAGGTTCATACGAACTCGCTACCAACGATCCTACCTTGCAAAATGCTACTGGTGAATGGACTTCTAATATTACGTCAGGTGTACTCGGTACTCAATCTATACTTACTATTACACCTGCCGAACTTCCTGTAACTCAATCTGGTATCTTTACTTGGACATTAAAGAAAGGTACTTGCTCTGCTTTCCAGAGAATTTCTCTTACCAACGATGGAGTTCTCGCTACGATAGTGAAAATCGACGGCAAACCCGCTACTCACACCGGCGGTGTTGCAGTAAATGTTTGCAAATCTTCGTTTGAAATTGAAGCCAACGATGTTCCTAGTAAATATAGTACAGGCGCATCTGGCGTTTGGTCTTGTACAAGTGCTCCTGCTGGTTCTAACATCAACGTTGCCGACATCAAGTTTGACGATCCGACAAGTTTCCGTACTACAGTAAGCGGACTTACCGCTACCGGCACATACGAGTTTACTTGGACAGCAACCAAGGGTGCTTGTCCTTCGGTAGACAAACAGTTGATTTCGATGTCGCAATTTGACATCGATGCTGATGGTACACAAACTGATAAGAGTTTCGCCGTATGTAGCGATACTTACATTCCTACTGGTTGGGTTTCTATCGGAGCAAATGAAATTGCCGAGGGTTCTTGGACAGTACTCAGCGGTACAGCAGAAATCACTAATACTGTAGCCGGAGCTTCCAACAGCCGTCCCACTATTACTAATATCAACTCTACAGGTTCACGCATCCAATGGACTGTAAGAACCAAGGGTGGTTGCGAAAACAGCGATTACTTCGATATTCAAAACGGTAATCCTACTTTGACCGTTACCAACAATACCTCAACAACCAATCCCGCCGGCGTAATATGCGACGGCAATGCATTGCTCAATGGTACTGGTGCTGATCCTACTACCGGCAAAAACGGTGTATGGACAGAGGTTAACCCCGACCCGTCGAAGAGCGGTTTCTTTGCCGATGCTAATGGCAACAAACTTTCTCCTGATCAGTGCACTACTGCTAACATTTGGTATATGGGCATCAAACCCGGCAAGAAAGTAACCCTCCGCTGGACTGTTACCAATACTATTGCCTCGGGCGAATGTCCTCTCACTGGCGACATCGAAGTTACCAACTACGGATTCGATGTTTATCCTGGTTACGATTACACACTCTCTTGCGGTCAAACAGCTCTCACAATGGATGCTAAACTGCCTGCCAACACCACCGACGTAGAATACACAGGTGTATGGTCAGTTGGCAATATCGGTAACTTTAGTACCACCACACCTAATGATTCTAAGGCTGTGCTCACAGACTTTATGAATACAGAGGCTAACGAATGTGTTTGGACTGTTACACAAAAAGTTAAAGGTCAAGTAGCTTGTACCAACTCTGCTTCGGTTATCATTACCAACCCCTCTGCTACTCCAGCAGAAATTTCTACACCTGCTACCAACACCACATTTACCTGCAACGGTGTAGCCGACCTCGCTGCCAACGAACCTAATGCCAACATTGGAGAATGGGGCGCCTGGACTCCCGAACAGGGCAACGGCAGCGGCAACTTTACCAACTCTGCAAGCAACGTAACCAAGGTAACTGATATGGGTTACGATGAAAATACTTATGTTTGGACTATTTACCGTACTACAACCGATAAGACTGGAACTACAACAAAATGTAAGAGCGAAGATAAGGTTACAATCTACAACAATCAGGTTACAGCCTCTATCGCTCCCGATATTATCGAAGTTTGCAACGGTGAAACCGAAGATATCAATGTTTCGGGTAATGCTGTTAACTTTGGCGACAAAGCCGAAGGCTACTGGATTGCTAACCAAGATGTTATCTTCAACGCTAGCACCATCACAGCTGGAACAGCATTTGGTTCTAACACTCCCGACATTACATTACACACCAACCGCTCAGGCGACACCAAACTCACTTGGCGTGTTGTAAAAGACAAAACTAAAGCTCTTGATGCCAATGTCAACTGCTGGGCTGAAGATTTTGTAACTATCCGCAACAGCAACGTTAAGGCTGTGGCTATCACCAAGGAAATTAACGAATGTGACGGCGATGCTATCGTTCGTGCTTCGAGCATAGCCGGCAACACTAATGTAACCGGTCGTTGGACTTGTACTCTTGCTCACAACACTTCTGATGCAGCTGAAACTGCCGCTTATACCGCTAAGATTAGCGATCCTACCAACAACGAGACAGCTGTGGTTATCGACAAACCCGGTCAATACCGTTTCCGTTGGACCGTTGCTAATGGTAAATGCGAAACTCACGATGATGTTACCGTATTTAACCACTCGTTTAAAACCGATGCTTACATTACCGATGGTTATAATGGCACCAACCAGTACGATGTTTGCGGATCTACTGCTCAACTCAAAGCTGAGTCGTACTCTCATTTGAATCTTACAGGTGCTGATCCCGACTATGTTGTTTGGGAAGGTTCTGATGTTTCTAAGGTTACTTGGCCTGCCAACGGCACTTCGATGTACAATGCCACCATTACTAACCTCAACGGTACAATAACACTTACTTGGCACGCTCATATCAATGGTTGCGATGCTACAAGCGATGTAACAGTGGCTGACCAAAGTGTTAAGGCTCAAGCTACTGAAGAAATAGTAACCTGCGATGGCACTGGCGAACTTGCAGCAACAACGCCTGCTTCTGGCAATGGTCACTGGGAGAAAGCAAACGCTCTCGCAGTTATTAACATTGTTGATCCTACCAACCCCACTTCTAAATTTAATGGTATGGGCGACGACTCGCAGGTTGTTCTTCACTGGGTAGTTTCAAGTCCTAACCTCAGCGGTTGCAACAGCATAGCAGAGGTTACTGTTACCAACTTAGGATTCTACACCAATGTGAGTGCAGGTATCGACCTTGATATTTGCGACGCTAGCACAACGCTTACCGGCGCAATGCTTCCTGCTGGTTACTCCGGCAGATGGTCAGCTCCTAACTCTTCGTCTATCAAGTTCTGGTCTGATAGTAATATGAATGCTACAGGTGTTAGTATGCAAGAACCCTTTGTTACAGGTTTGCCAGTTAAAACTAACGTTCTTACTTGGACAATTTCTAAGGACTACACCGACAAGAGCGGTCAACTCACTCATTGTGAAACACCAAAAGACATAAAAGTTACTAACCGTAATCCTGGTGAAGCTATTATCGTTGCTAACCAGAGCCGCGAACTCTGTGATGCCGATATTACTCTTAAGGCTCAAGCCGCTAACAATCCTGCCAAAGGTCATTGGGAATGCGAATACTCTACCGTGGTTATGGAGAACGATGGTACTGGTGTAGACACTAAGATGAGCAATCTCCGTCAGGGCGATAATACATTCTGGTGGGTTATCGATATCAACGGCGAATGTCCGCAAAAATCTGACCCGATTGTTATTACCAATAATAGGGTAACGGTGGCAGATGATTTCTCAGCCAATGTTTGCCGCGACACAGTTATCGTTGCAGCCGATCCTACATTGCAGTACGGTGCTACAGCAAAAGGCACTTGGACTGTTTCGGGTAGCACCACAAGTCAGTATATTGTAGGTACAGCTGGCACTGCAAACAATATCCTCACTGCTCGTCCTGCTGTGGGTGGTACAATTTACCAATGGCAGGTAACAAAAGGCACTGCTTGCCACGACGAGATGGAGGTAACACTCACCAACGATGGGGTTGAGGCTGATATTGTTTCGCCTGTTGCCGCTGGTCAGGTTTACGACCTTTGCGGTAGTTCGGTACAGGTAACAGCCAACGACCTTACCAACTATCAGACTGCTACTGGTGAGTGGACTCTTAGAGAGTATCCTGCTAATAAGATTAATAAGTCTGCTGTTTTGATGCAGCCCAGCAACGCTAATATTACCAACATCAGCGGTATGAACGCCGAAGGTGCTTACACATTTGTTTGGACAGTTTCTAAGAACAAATGTAAGGCTTCGGCAGAGGTCACAATCCAAGTTCAGACCGCCGCTATCGATGCCGACCGTAGCGACGACGACAATATGAAGTCGCTTTGCGAACCCGTGTATACCATGAACCCGCAGTTGCCCGAAAGCTACGACCACGTTTATTGGCACGTAGTATCTGGTAACGGTGCATTCGAAGGTGCTCAGACTTCTACAATCAATATCAACGGCACTAATGTTACTGACAACTTTGTTGAGGCTGCTACTCCGAAACTTACTAACCTTACTTCAAGCGGCACAAAGGCAGAAGTGGTTGTTGTTCGCGGCAATTGTACTCTCACCGACTACGTTGTTCTATCTAACAACAAGATTTCGGCAGCTATCACCGCTACTCCTTCGTTTGTTTGCGACGAAACTAAGGTTATCCAATTATCAGGAGCTCAGGCTTCAGAACACCAGTGGCGCAGGGTATATCCTGGCGACAAACGTGGTCACTTTACCTCAAACGACACTCTTACACATTATGTAGAGTTTACAGGAATCAAGCGTGGCGAAACCGCTAAGATTGAATACAAAGTGATTAACCGTCTGCCTGATGGATCTTCTTGTACCGATATCGACAATATTGAAATTACCAACGAAGGTTTCGACGCTGTTGCTGGTACAAGCGTTACCACAGCATGCTCCGATACTCACACAATGACCGCACAGCTGCCCAACGGCTGGCACGGCGAATGGTCCAATACTGGCAATACCGATGCATATATCAATGCTACTGCTTCTACAAATGCACATGCTGTTGTTTACAACTTAAGCAATGCTAAGGTTAACCAGTTTAAATGGTCTGTAACATCTCCGAGCGGTTGTACAGATGAGAAATTTGTTGAAATCACCAACCATCGTCCAAGCGATGTTTTGATTGTAACTCCTAACGACAAAGAGGTTATCTGCTCTAATGCCAACGGCGACTTTAATAATATGAGCGCTCAGCAGTTTAATCCTTCTGGAGCTATCGGCACTTGGACAGTTAACGGCTCTACCAACAAGATCGACGATCCTACTGCTTTGTCTACCAAAGTAACTGGTTTGAAATCTGGCAACAATACCATCAAGTGGTCAGTTACTAACCAAGAATGTACAGTTGAACAAGAAGTTTCGATATTCAACGATTTCTTTGAGGCTAAAATCCAGGGTGGCGACCAGTACATCTGCTCGTCTAACACCCAGTTGGTTGCTCTCAATCCTTCTAAGTTTAATGGTGCTAAAGGCAAGTGGACATCTAACCGCGATGGTGAGGTAGTTTACGAAAATTCTGAAAATTATATGACCAATGTAGAAGTTCCGTTCGGTGAAACTATCTTCACTTGGACTGTTACCTCTTCGCTTGGTTCTGCTTCTACTTGCGGCGACAACGACGGCTCTACTAAGAGCGCCACCGTTAAGGTTTACAACCAGTCGCTCCAAAACTGGAATGTGGCTACCATCAAGGTAGACGGTGCTGATGCTCAAAACCGTCTCTGTAAGACCGACACCAAACTTGATCCTCCTGCATTGGAAGACGGTTGGGAAGGTTTCTGGGAATTCCGCAGAGCTCCGCATTCTGCTCCTACTTCGGCTGAAAATGGCAATATGCTCATCTTAACCAATATTGTCCCGAGCCCCAACGATCCTTACACTTATCGTTGGAACATCAAGAACACCAACAATGCTGCATGTGCCGAGTATAAGGATGTAACATTCTTCGACAACAGCTTCACCACTTACGCTTACTACGAAAAGGGCGCACCCTCAGATATGATGTATGTCTGCGGTGATGGTTCTATCAAACCTTTGTGGCTTGCTGCTCGAAACCACTCTGTAACCACTCAGTCGTGGGATTATGACGCTGCAGAAATCAGTTTGTGGAATGCTTCGCTTTCTAACTCTCAGTTTAAACTCTTAGGCAATAAGGCTTCGCTTACCTGGCATGTAGAAAAAGACGGATGTACCGCCGATGCCGACCTTATTATTAAGAATGTTAAACCTATTGTAAGCGATAAATCTTATCAGATTTGTGATGATGAAACAAGCATACAAATTGACAATGAGCCTGCTGCCAACGAACACGGTCGTTGGACGTACAACGGCGGAGGTGCAGTAACGTATAATCCTGATGACAGTTTTGCTACTACGGTATCCAACATACCTCGCAACTCTACAACAAAACTTGTTTGGACTGTTACTATCGACGAGATAGCCGACTGTAAGTCTACTGCCGAGGTGCTTATTGAGAATGTTAAGCCTACCGCCAACGCTGGTCAGGATGTGGCTTCTACTTGTGAAGTGGAATATAACCTCGAAGGCAATGAAATGGCAGGTTACAACGGATTGTGGGCAATTGAATCTGGCGAATCTACCGTAGCCTTTGCTACCGACAAGTCTATTGCTAAAAACAAGGTCGTTGGTCTTGGATACGGCGTTACTAAGTTGTCGTGGACTTTGACTTCTACCAAACGTCCCGACTGCTCTGATACCAAGACAATTTCTATCAACAGCGAACGTGTGGCAACTGCCGAAGTAGACGCTACCAAAACAGCCGCCACCACTTGCGACGGTACAGTTACTCTCTACGCTAAAGAACTTCCGACAACATTATCTACTATAAGCGGATATTGGACAGTTCAGTCTAATGCTCAGGATGTTATCGGTTGGACAGGCAAGAGCTCATTTGTTGCTTCGGTCGACAAGCTTGCTCAAGACAACAATGTATTCTTCTGGCATCTCAATGGCAAGTGTCCCACCACTTCCGAAGGATTCACTGTTAAGAACAATATTGTAACACCTCGCATCGACAAAACAACCCTTTACTCTTGCGACGGTAATGTAACTCTTGAAGCTCACAACAACTTGGTTGAAAATCCTGGTAGCGTAGGTAAGTGGACATGGAAGTCTGGTTCTACCGCTATCACATTGACAAGCGACGACAGCAATTACAAGGTAGGTGCTACCAACATACCCGCAGTAGGTGAGACATTTGTATGGACTCTTACCAAGGGTACTTGTAGCGAGTCTGCCGAAGTTACAGTTGTTAACTGCGATGTACCTGCTGTTGTTGAAAAAACACATATACCTGTTTGTGACGATAAGATTACTCTTTCGGCACAAAGCATTGCAGCATACACCACTTATGGCGCACATGGCGAATGGGCTTGTGTAGATGTTCCCACTTCGGAGGGTATGTCGATAAGCGATGTTTCGTTCCACAACAATATCACCAATACCAACGAAGTAGTTGCAGAAGGTCTTACTAAGAAAGGTCTCTACCTCTTCACTTGGACAGTTTGGACCGATGGTGTTGACGAGGACGGCAATCCTATCAGACGTTGTCCCAAGGTAGTTCAAGTGGAAGTATCTAAGTCTGACTTTACAGTTGATGCTTATACAGTTAACAATAGCAACGAACCCAACGATGTAAGCGTATGCTCACCGAGGGCACAACTCTTTGGCGAATTGCCTTCATCGTCTAACGCTAAAGGCTATTGGTCGCTCGAACAAAACAGCAAACTCGCATCGCGCGACGGTGTATCTATCGAAAACTCTACAGTTTACAATACATATGTAACTGGTATTCCCAACAATGGCGTTTCGCTCTACTGGAATGTTGAAGCCAACGGATGTACTGCTCAAGACAAAGTTAAACTCACCAACAACTTTGTAGAAGCACGTGTTGACATTCTCACCAATCCTGTTTGCGACGGCACTGTTTCGCTCAACGCCAACAATACTGGCAACCCCAACGACAACCTCTCGGGCGTTTGGTCTAAGAAAGATCCTTCGGCCGATGGTCATTTTACCGCTGATTTAACCAACTATCAGAATAGTTACACTGGCATACCTTCTAAGGGTAAGGTTGATCTTGTTTGGACTCTCAACCATACCGTAACTGGCAATGTTTCTGGCGAAAAAGTATGTACTTCTACCAAGGAGGTTTCGGTTGTCAACAACGGATTCTCACTTTCGGCAGGTAGCAATGATGTTACCGATTGTGCTCCCGACGGCAACCCCGACCGCACAACTTCATATACTCTCAAAGCCGAACTTCCCACTGGAGCCAAAGGCGTTTGGTCGCACGATAAGACAGGAATCCTTTTCGACAATGTGGCAACTGATAATTGGGACGGCTCGGAAGTTACTGTTAGCAAATTGCCGCAGGGTACTACCACATTCAACTGGCATGTTGAATACAACGGCTGCGCGAAAGACGCTCAGGTTCAGATTACCAACAACAGCGTGGATCTTGCTAAGATCAACTATCCTGGAAGTGGTCAGGTTTGCGACGCTCAGTTTAATATGGGTGCCGAAGCACCTGCTTACGGCAAGGGAGTTTGGACTCGTCAGGGTCAGGCTACATTCTCAAGTTCTACCAACAATGTGGTTACCGTTTCGGGTCTTGTGCCCAATAGTCAGGCAAAACTCATCTGGACGGTTAGCAAAGATAATGTTATCTACAACAGCCTCAACCAGATTGTAGCACAAAAAACTGCTTGTAAATCTGAAACTTCGATTACTGTTATCAATAAGTATTTCGAGGCTGTAGTCAATACCAAAGACCAGAATGTTTGTACAAGCTCAGTCGGAGTTTCGGCTCAGGATCCTGCTAAATACGGTCTTGAAGGTCTCTGGTCGTGGGATGATCCCAATGTAAAACTTCAATTTGGCTACTCGTCATCTGATACTGAAATCAAGGTAGACGGACTTACCGTTGGTCGTTCGGTAGTGTTCACTTGGACTGTTACCGATCCTTCAAGCTCTTGCACTCCTAACTCTAAGAGCGATCAGGTTACCATCACCAACAGCAAGGTAGTGGCCAACGCTGGCGATGTTAAGAGAATTGCTTGTGTAAATGATGGATTCAAACTCGTTGCTAATCCTCTTGCATCCAGCACAAACGGACGCTGGGAGAAAGTAACTATGTATCCTGGCTCTAATGTTCAAATAGAAAATTCGCTCAACGAAGAGGCTACTGTCAACGGTATGGTTCCGGGCAACTATACATTCAACTGGCATGTAGAATCTAATGATGGTGCTTGCTTCGATGATCAGGAGGTTTCTGTTGCAATGAACAAGTTTGAGGTGGATGCCGATCAGTTGGAGCTCACCAAAACTCATGAAGTTTGCAACGGTGAGGTTACAATCACTGCATCTTCTCCTCGTACCACAGATTCCGACCTTACATACTGGAGTATCAGCGGCGACAATGTTACAAAGACTCCTTCGTTGAACTCTCACGTGGTAAGTGTCAACGGCAACAAGATTACTCTTGCTCTTAACATTGCCGAAAATGTTACACTTAAATGGAACGACTACAACGACGGATGTACAGCAACTGACGATATCACAGTACTTAACATTCAGCCTAACTACAGCGCTGAAACTGAATACGAAACATGTACTGGTTCGCAGCAACTCAATGCTTCTGTATTGACCAACACCAAAGGTCAGTGGATCAAGGTTGGAAGCTATTCTGGTGAGTTAGAAGACGAGAACATCGGCAACTCTACCACCATTTATAAGAATATGCTTGATAATTCGCGTGCCGAACTTATCTGGCGTGTGTTCTCAGATCCTCAGCCCACTTGTACCACCGACGTTAAGGCTACTATCATCAACCACAAGGTTAGCCTCTCTATCGGCGGCGACGACGTTGTTTGCAAACCCGAGGTTGACGTTAATGTAAATCTGCCTCAGGGTTATATCGGAGAATGGAGCTGCGCTACTGCAGATCCGTTGCCTGCCAACGCTTCTTCGTTCGAGGCTGTTAATGGCGACTCTAAGATTTCGGCTCACTTCACAGGTTTGAAACGTGGTCTCAACGTGATTACTTGGACAGTACGCAACAAGGAAGGAAAAACAATCTGCTCGCAGCCGTTTACCAAGGATGTTTACAACAATATGCCTGAGGATGCGCAGATTAATATGGCTGCTGTTCTTGAATCTTGCAACGACTCTGAGACTCTTACTGCTGTAGCTCCCACCAATTCTACACAGTTTGAAGGCACTTGGAGCGTAGTTCAAGGCAACGCTAACATTAAGAATGGCAGTGAGCATACTAATGTTACCGTTCTTGAAAATATGGTTCCTGGTCAGGACAATATCCTTGTTCGCTGGACTGTGAAAGATAAGATCAAAGGTTGCGAATCGTATGCTGAAATGACGGTTCAGAGTCACAAGGTGGATGCAACCGTTCCTCAAACTAAGATTTCTACCTGCGATGGCACCGCCACTCTCAAGGCCGACAATCCGAGCGGATATGGTGTAAATGGCGTGTGGGCTTCCACATCTGCCAACGTTAAGGGCAAGACCGAGACAACCTCTTCTAACTTTGAAACCGTATTCGAAAACATCGCTAAACCTTCTGAGGCGTTCACTTGGACTGTTAAAAATGGTATATGCGAAAAAACTGTTACTGTAAATGTTGTTAACAATTACGTTGAACCCAAGGTTACTCCTATTGGTGTTATCTGCGACAACAAGGCTACTCTCAAGGCCGAAGGCGTTACTGGTATTGGCGTAAGCGGACACTGGGAAATTGCAGAAAACGGTTATCCCGCTACTTATATCGAGAAATCCGACATCCAGTTCAACTCTACATTGGCCGAGACTGCAGTAACTGGTCTCAACGCCAAGGGTACTTACAAGTTCAACTGGGTTGTGAGAAAGGTAGACGCACAAGACAATCTGCTCTGCGAGGATTTCGCTACTGTTATTATCGACAATATGAGCTACACTCTTGATGCCGATGAGAAATACTCTACCAACCAAGTTAACATCTGTACCGACAATTACGAACTTGCAGGTCAGTCTATCAATGGCGGCGTTGGCGAATGGAAGGTAATTGGCGGCACTGGTTACGTTGACGACTCCGACAAAAACAATCCTAAGGCTATTGTTAAAGGTATCGACGGTAGCGTAACTCTCACGTGGACTGTTAACGTCGCTGGTGGATGTCCTAACTCAGATGAGGTTACAATCTACAACTCATACATTAAACCGATTGCAAACCTTGCTCAATCTAATGTTTGCAATGGTGTGGCTTCTTTGACTGGCAACACCTTTGACGACGACAACTATTCTGGAAAATGGACCAAGGTTGATGCTAACGATCCGGGCAACTTTACAGTAGCTAACCCAACAACTTCGCAGGCTACATTTGAAAATATCCCGATGGGTACTACGGTTGGTTTGAAATGGACATTCAGTCACAGATTCAAAGACATTGAGAAAACTGCTCTCAGCGGTAGCACTCAATATGGCTATTGTACCGATTATACTGATATTTATGTTAAGAATAATAAGTTTACAGTTAGCGCTGGTCAGGGTGGTTCTACCGAATGTGATGTAGATGAATTTACTCTCGAGGCCGAAGAGCTCACCGCCGACCAAAAAGGCGAATGGACTTGCACCAACAATCCTAATGTTGAGTTCAATGGTCAGCGTACCGATGCTACAGTAACTGTTACTAAACTCAGCAAGTCGTTTACAAATACCTTCAAATGGACTGTAACCAATACAGTTACAGGTTGCAAGGCTGAGGATTTTGTAGACGTTGATAATAATAGCGTTGACGATGCAGTTATCAAGTCGGTAGGTCCTTACACTTACGTAAACGATCCCAATCATGTTTACACTATCTGCAACAATGAATTCGACGTGGTGGCTAAGCAGGTAACTTACGGCAACCCGTTGTGGACCAGCACTTCGTCGGTTCAATTCAATGGCAATAACCAAACATCTTCTTATATCGCCACTGTTACAGGTCTTGCCGATAATTCAGAGGCTACTCTCAAATGGAGTGTTAGCAAGAAAAACGGTAATAAGGGAGAATGTAGAAAAGAGGTTTCGGTTATTGTTGCCAATAAGTTTGCTGAACCTGAACTCTATAGTCAGGATCAGACTATATGCAACGCTGATGGCACTATAACTCTCAAGGCTTACGATGTGGCTAAATACGGCGCTCGTGGTTGGTGGACTTCTGATCAAGACACCAAGGTTTCTTACCTCAACGGTATTTCCGAAGCTTCGGTAGTAACAGTTTCTGGTCTGCCCGATAATAGCATGACTACCTCATTTACATGGCATGTTCAAAACGGCACTTGTCCCGAACGCACTGCTTCTGTTAAGGTTAAGAATGTTTACTACAACGCTACGGCTTCTGCAGTATCTACCGACATTTGCGGTCCTGTGGCTGAACTTATTGGCTCTGGTTACAGTGCTGGCACTTACTCGGCTCATTGGTCGCTAGTTTATGGTGATAATCCTAATTTAGTAACCATTGGTAACAATAGTACTGCTGCAGAAACTACTGTTTCGGGTCTCTCTAACGGCAATTACAGATTCCGTTGGACAGTAGTTCCTCTGGGTCTGAATGCTTCTGATACAGATAAATGTACTCAAACCGCAGACGTTACAATTTCTAACAATGCTGTTACTGCTAAAATCCTTAACAAGGATGATAACGGTTATATATTCACAGGCTGCGACGATACCCGCACTCTCTACGCTATTGCATCAGACGGATGTGAAGGTGTTTGGAAAAAAGAAGGTACTACAGGTTCTGGTATGATTGCACCCACAGCCGACGTTACTGCAAATAAGGTGAGTGTTGTTGGTCTTTCAAGCACAGCTACTCAGTTCAAATGGACAGTTACAAGCCTTACAAATAAGAATTGTACCAAGACAGATGATGTTTGGGTAGTATCTAATAAAGTGGAGGCTATTATCGACAGTCCCAACCCGTTGGTTCTCTGTCCTGACGATAAAGACAAGGCTACTCTTGAAGCTCGCGGCATTTCAGATGGTACAGGTTATTGGGTACCGCTATCTAATGCTTATTCGGGCAAACTTACCAACTCTAACGATGCTATTACCGACTTGGTAGGTATCGCTCCACGTGCTACCGAAACATATCAATGGGTAGTATCTAAGGGTACTGGTATCACTGCTTGTAGCGATTCTAAGAGCCTTATAGTTGTTAACCACAACTACAAACTTTCGGCAGGTACTTACGACAATCCTAATTGTGGCGACATAGTTCACCTCTCTGCCGACCATCCGGGCAACGGCTCTGGTTTCTGGACTGTTGAAACTGGTGCTCCGCAAAGTGCTGTGGTTAATTCTACTGCTTATAATTCTGATATTAAAGTTCCGCGTGGCGGCACTGTAATACTCAAGTGGACTTATAATATGAACGAGAACGATGGTTGTGCCGACAAAGAAGCTTATGCTACTGTTGTAAGTCACGCCGTTGATCCCAAGGCTTACTCAGGTGAAACTTGCGACGATTATGTAACTCTCCAAGCCGACAGCCCCGACCCGAACAAAGGCGAGAAAGGTTGGTGGATTGCACCTTCTGGTTACACTTTCGCTGGCGATAATCCTTCTCAGGCTACTGTTACAGTTTACAACCTCAACCCAGGTAAAAACTATTTCAAATGGCATTTTGAAAACGATTATTGCAAAGGCACCGACACAACTGTTACATACACTATGGTAGTGCCCAACGCAAATATTACCAATAATTACGATCCTAAAGGTCAGTGCGAAGACTATGTTACTCTTACCGCTGCCTTTGATCCTGCCACCAACCCCGATTATTCGGGCGAATGGTCGGATGATATTGTTGGTCCTAACACAAAAATTGATAAGCGCGATCATTATCAGACTAAAGTTGAGAATCTCCAGGGTGGTCTCAATAGATTTATCTGGACTGTTAAATATCTGCCGCTTGGCTGTGTCAACAGTTCTTCGTTTGAGGTTATCAACAATGGTATAGTAATGAACGATATGGCTCCTGCTCACTATTGCGACGACCATGGTGCTATTACCGGCAATGGTCTCGACGAATCTAATCCTGATATGCATGGTTGGTGGGAAGTTGCAGAAAACTTTGTTCAATCTGCTACCCTTGCTGGATTCTCTATCGAGTGTTCTACATGCCAGTCTACTAAGTATACCAACCTTCCCACAGGTTCGTTCCCGCTGGTATGGAACGTTAAGAACGACAAGACAGGTTGCGACAATAAGCGTACTATGGTAGTGTTCAACGATAAATATGTTCCTGTTATCAACACTGCAAGCATCGAAAAATGCGAAGATGTGGTAACAATAGCAGGTTCTGTTTACGATGAAACAAGTGACGAAGGATTCTGGTCAATTCCAACTGGTTCTACTATTGTTATCCATAGTCCTTCAAGCCTTATCACCAAAGTTTCTAACTTGAAATTTGGTCTTTCTAATGCAATTACTTGGAATGTAAATCATAGTGGTTGTAAAGAAGCTGTTGAGGTCAACATTCCTCACTTCCGTTACGAGCCGTTTACAGCCGGCGAAGACGAAGAAGGCTGTTTCGATTCTTACAAACTCCACGCTACCAACCCGTTGAATTTCCAGAATACAGGTTTGGATGTATCTAAGATAACTTACAAGTGGACACGTGTAAACGGAACTGCAGAGTTTGCCGATGAAACTTTGGCCAACACTGATGTTAAGAACCTCAGCTTCGGCAAAAACACCTTAAGATGGACAGTTTCTAACGAGTATTGCTCTGATATGACTGCTGATGTTACTATTACTAACAACAAGCAAGTAGCTGATGCAGGTGGCGATACTAAGGCTATTCCTATCTGCGACAATTCCTACGAGTTTAACGCCACAATTCCGGCTATTTACGATTCAGTTTGGTGGGTACAAGTGGCAGGCTCAGGCACATTGCCCGAATACTCTTACAAGACAATATCTCCCGACTTGTTTGTTTTTGATCCTACCAACAAAGAATCAAGATGGTATGGCAAATCACAAGCCGAGTATGATACATGGTATAATCACGCATCCAACTATACAGTCAACTGCAACAAAGCAATTGTACAGAAACTTGCATTTGGCAACAACGAGTTTGAATGGCATGTGGCATACAAGGGATGCGAAAACTTCGACAAGGTTCAACTTAAGAACAATAAGCCTGTGGCAAGTGTTACCGATATAGGTACAATTTGTACTACTGAAGCTGTATTGTCGGCAGGTAATCCTAAGATTGGAACTGGTGTTTGGACTCCTCAGAGCCGGCTCGATGAGGCAGTAATTGTTAATTCTACTCATTTTATCACTAAGGTTACCAATCTCTCTACTGGTGAACACAAGTTTGTTTGGACTGTTACCAACGTTGACGATGGAATGACATGTACTGATGAGGCTGTGGTTACCATTTACAACAAACAGATTACCACATCGGCTGGTGTTGATCATGTAGTCTGCACAAGCGATGATAAAGTACAAGCTCAAGATCCCTCTACATTGGGTAATTTTGTCGGCACTTGGTATGGCCCTGCCAACAGCAATGTTTGGTTCGACAATTCTACATCTTTCAATACCAATGTTCACGGCTTGGCATCAGGCAACAATACACTCCGCTGGGTTGTTACTGGTAAGAACCAATCTTCAGGTTGCTCTGCCGAGGCTCAGGTGGTTATTACTAACAACAAACCTACTCAGCCTATCCTTGCCCCTGATTTCACCTCTTGTTCAGATGAGGCTCCTCTTAATGGATACTCACCAATCGGTGGTGAATCTGGTTATTGGCACTGCCCAACCGATGCTGGTTATATAGCTAATTCTACAGCTGTATACACCAAAGTTACTGGTCTCGCTCCTGGCGATAACAAATTTGTTTGGACTATCCAGCGTGGCACAGGCGATAATGCTTGTTTCGCTACCGACACCATTGTGATTCGCAACCGTCATCTAACTGTTTCGGCGGCTTCTTCAAAAACCGAATACTGTACCGATACTGCATACGTAGAAGGTAATATTGCAGGCACAGTTGCCAACTTTACCTCAGTTTGGACTGCTGAGAGTGGTGGAGCAACATTCCTTGCTAACTCTACACTTGCAAAAGCTACTGCTGTGGGCTTAGGTTCGGGCAAGAATATGCTCAAATGGACTGTTACTGTTCCTGCTGAAAATGGTTACGACCAATGCGATTTTGAAAAGATTGTGGAGGTTTGGAACAATACTCCTGAAAAGGCCAACATCGTAGAATCTTCGTTGAGTGTTTGCTCTAACGAAACCGAACTTACAGCTAACCAACCCGTTATTGCAGGCGAAACCGGCGAATGGGGTATTCTCCAGGGTAGTGCTAATAGCACGTTCGACGACTCTAATAGTTATAAGACTAAGGTTCGCAATCTTAACTACGACCACAACTACATTACTTGGACTATCAAACGTGGTATATGTTCTTCTACTGATACCATCGATGTGGTTGCCAATAATGTTACTACAAGCGTAACTGGTGATGCTGGTACAAATGTTATCGAAATTTGCCAGCTTGATAATCCTGAGCAGGCAATATCTGCAACACCTTTGCGTGGAAATGCAACAGGAAAATGGACTACCACATCTCACGATATCGAATTTGTAGGTGGTTCTTCTACCTCGCCCATCACCAAGGTAATAGTTTCCGCTCCTGGTAGACATACCCTTGTTTGGAATATGGTAGAAAATGGCTGTCCTGCACGTGCCGAACTCTATATAGATGCAATGCAGTCTACAGCAATGGCTTATATGAATGGTAACAACCCCGTATGTAACGGAGAAGTAGCCCTTAGCGCTTTGAAACCCGATGTTTCTGGTGCAACAGGATATTGGACAAGCTTCAAGGGTACTACCGAGTTTACTAATTCATTAAGCAATACCACTTCGATGAAGATGACTCAGAGAGGTTCATTCATTGCTACTTGGAATGTTGAAACTCCTCGTCACCATGGTTTGCCTGCTTGTAAGTCTATTTCAGAAGTTCAAGTGTTCAACTATCAGGTTGATCCAGGTCCTGATTTCGAAGTTACCGCTTGCTCGCCCAACGATGTCAAAGATCTTATCGCTAATAAACCTTACGAAGGTGATAAAGGTCGTTGGTATATTGCAAATGGTAGCGGATGCAAGGTAATTGACTCTGATTCGTACAATACTCAGGTTACTAACATTCAGCAAGGTGCTACCACATTATACTGGACTGTTACATCTAAAGCTTGGTACGATGAAGTTAACGATCCTACACATGCTAATCCTAAATATTGTAAAGACTCTGCAGCTGTTCAGGTTTACAACAATTCGTTTGATGCATTTGCAGGTAATTCGTTCCCAGTATGTGGACCTCAAGCTCAATTGTCGGCTAAATTGCCCAATGGTGCTCATGGTGAATGGTCGGGTGGTGACTTCCTCGACTATGAAGATCCTAACACTACTGTTTACAACTTGCGCAAATCTGTTCCTACCGAACTTACTTGGACAGTTACTCAAAACGGATGTACATCTAATGCTAATGTGATTGTCACCAACACTCAAGTTGATATCGATATTCCTATCGGAAGCCGTGATATCTGCGAAGACCATATTCAACTTGAAGCCAAGTATAATGCTGGTAACGGTTATTGGACTATTCCTAACGGTTCTGGTTCTTTCGATAACTCTACAAATGCTGTAACTTGGGTTCGTGATCTTGGCGAAGGTCCTAATACTATCAAGTGGGTAGTTATCAACGGACAAAATAATTGTCAATCTTCTAAGACAATTGTTCTTGATAACAAATCATTGAAGGTTAGTGCTGGTTCTGATTTCAGAACTTGTGACACAGTGGTATACCTCTCAGGTGATCCGCTTGGTCCTAATCAAGAAGGTTATTGGACAATAGGTTCATCAGAGTCAGGCGCTCCTGCTTCTATATCTAACAGCCCGAGGTTCGAAAATTCAACATTGAGTAATACCGCGGTTTATGGCCTCTTCTACAACGATGAAGGTCGTGGTTACTCGAATGTATTTACTTGGCATGTTACTGATAATAACACAGGATGTAAAGGCCAGGATGATGTAAAGGTTACTTCGTTCTTCTTTACTATCGACGCTGATATTACAAGATTAGATAATACTCACGAACAAGACGATATCAACAATCCTACTTACGAAATTGATGGTACGCCTCAGGCTTTTGACGATAATACTAATCAACCGCTCTATTCTTTCTGGTGGGAACCGAGAGAAGGTAGTGGTAGACCTGAAAGTTCTACACGTACAAACTCTCATACCAAAATAATTGGTCTTTCTTCGGGTAGAAATGTTATCATGTACCAGGCTACACTTAATGAAATTCAAATACCTGATGAAGCTCCTGGTATTGTTAATCCTAAGTGTAAAGCTCTAAGCTACGTAACAATCAATTACAAAGCATTTACAGTTGAGGCAGGCGATGATAAGTCAATTTGTGAAGATTCTGTTAAACTTGATGCTGTTCGACCCGACAAAGCTGTTGGTCACTGGACCAGCCGCGAACGTGGATGTGAGTTCGATGATCAAAGTGATCCTCATACTTGGGTTCGCAACCTCAAGCCAGGAAAGAATACTCTTTATTGGAATGTAACACGTAACGGATTTACAGCTATCGACTCAGTTAATATTTATAACTACGGATTCAGAGTTTTAGCAGGTCCCGACCAACACCTCTGCGAAAACTCTACCGAGCTTCGTGCTACAGCTCCGCTCGACAACCCGCTTATCGGCGACAATTGGTCTGGCTATTGGGATACTCACTTAGGTTCGGCCACTTACTCTGCTCCGAGTCAGCAAATTACAAAAGTTGACGATCTTGACGCTAGTACTAACGTTATCGTATGGCACGTTAAAGCTTGGAGCGATCAACTCTTGACTACTAACATGAAACGAATTGAATGTGTTGCTACCGACACCGTTCGTGTTGCTTACTACGTGGCTCCCGATGCCGAATTTACTATAGTGCCCAAAACTGCTGCCGGATGTACTCCGTTTACTGCGCAGTTTGCCAACACTACTATCGACACCGACTCTACTGGTTCTACTTTCTACACTTGGAACTTCGGTAACATAACTTCGTTAGAAACTACCGACCACGACAACTTGGTAGAACGTACATTCTACAACACTTCTGACCACGACAGCACTCTTCAGATCTGGCTCACCACTGGAATTAAGATTCCAGGCAACAAGACCTGCTACGATACTGATTCAAGCGAAATCACCATCTTCGCTGTTCCCACAGCTAAGTTCACTGTTTCGCCGCAACGTCAAATGCAGCCCTCTACTCAGTTTAGCATGTATGCTGTTCAAGTTCCCGGCGACGAAGTACGATATGCATGGTCTTACGGCGACGGACAAGGCTCTGTTTGGAACAATAACGCTGAATTTGAAAAGACCTTGACTCACAAGTATATGGACTTCGGAGAGTATAAGATTGTACTCGACGTTAAGAACAAATACTGCGCTGCAAGCGATACTCAGATTGTAATAATCGATGCTGCTCCGCCTAAGCGTACAATGCAGTCGAAGGGCTTCAAAGGTTGTGAGCCTTATCTCCACGAACTTATCGAAGAAGTGCTCTACGCCGACTCTGTAAGATGGGATATCTACGAAGTTACCGACTCGCTCGAACTTCGTGCTCAGATGATGGTTGAAGACCAGAAACTCGCTACATATCTCTTCAACAAGCCTGGAAGATACCTCCTCTACCAGTACGCTTTCGGTCCTGGTGCCGACGGTGAAGTATACATGAGAACTGATACTGTTACAGTATTCTCTACACCTATTGTTGATTACGAGGCTTATCCCGATACAGTACGTCTGCCCAACCAGGCTCTCTACACAAGCAACTCGTCGATCAATGGTGCAAGATATCTCTGGGACTTCGGTGATGGCGAAACCTCATCTGAGAAAGAGCCTACTCACTACTATACTAAGGATGGCGACTTCTATGTAACTCTCAAAGTTACTTCTTCTAAGGGTTGTACAACTCAGGGCAAACAACAGCACGTAAGGGTAGAACCCGAAGGCATGCTCCGTTTCCCGAATGCCTTTGTTCCCAACCCTGCCGGTCCTAACGATGGTCACGAGGTTAAGACTCACAACTGGGTATTCATACCCACACCGAGGTCTGGTATCAAGGCTGGCACCTACAAGCTCCAGATATTCAACCGCTACGGCGAGAAGATATTTGAAAGCACAGATCCCGAAATTGGTTGGAACGGTTACTACCGTGGAAGCCTCTGCAACCAAGATGTTTACGTTTGGAAGTGCAACTGCATATTCGAAAACGGTAAGATTTACAAGAAGATTGGTAACGTAACATTGCTCCGTTAACAATCAATAATCCTAACACAAAAAG
>Ga0256872_10000017_pt1 | contig 28879 bp, 65 predicted proteins | sample RumenRJG_08RNA_FD_186119 | JGI IMG/M metagenome (GOLD analysis project Ga0256872, IMG submission 186119) | Metatranscriptome of bovine rumen microbial communities from Lethbridge, Alberta, Canada - Rumen RJG_08 (Metagenome Metatranscriptome) | ecosystem: Host-associated > Mammals > Digestive...
TAGCATAATGGATAATGCAACGGGGTAATGTTGGAGGGATAGCGCGTAATTGGAAGCGCCTCAGTCTTCTAAACTGATGCCAGTTGGCCTTGTGGGTTCGAGTCCCACTCCCTTCACTAATAACTAAATAAAATTATTATGGAAAGTAAATGGTTTAATGAAAAAGAAAATCTAGAATAGATGATTCTAGTAGATAAATTATCTTATGAAGAAATAGGAAGAAGATATAATTGTTCTGGAAGTAACATTAAGAAAGTTGCATCTAGAATTGGTATAGAATTACCAAAAAGAAGAAAAATAAACGGTTCTGAACACTTTAATAAAGGAACTGGAAAACTTAATGTCTGTCTTAATTGTGGTAAAGAATTTAAATCGTATTCTGGATTAAGTGGAAAATATTGTTGTTCAGAATGTGAAAAAGAATATAAACATAAACAAAAATATCAGCTCATATTAGATGGTGACCCTTCAATAATGAGAGCTAATTATTCTCCTAAAATTTTCAGACAAGACATAATTAATGAACAAAATGGAGTATGTGCAATATGTGGTATGAAACCAGAATGGAATGGTAAACCTTTAGTTTTCATTATTGATCACATTGATGGTCATGCTTCAAATAACAAACGAGACAACCTTAGATGTATTTGTCCAAATTGTGATTCGCAGTTAGATACTTATAAATCCAAAAATAAAAACGGAGAACGTAGTTATTATAGGTATCATAAAGAAGAATAAGCAATCGGTCGTGCGTGCAAGTCGTACCTGGGGTACTAAAATTGATATGAGTTAACCTTATAGGTTACACTCCCTTCACTAATGATTAATTCTTTTAATTATTTTATTTAAGATATAAATACTAATTTAAAAATAATGCATTATGAAAATTAAAAACAATACTAAAAATTTAATTCCACGTCATTAGACTGGTGGATTAGTTAGAAAATATCAACTTGCTGCTGGTTCACGAGGTATTGAACGATATAAACCGACATTCACTGATCGAATTGTTTTAATGTCACGTAATACACCACAAAATAGAGCTGTTAATAGAGCAATATTTGCAGCTAAGGATAATACAGGACTTCCGATTAGTACATGGCCTAAATACTCATCGATTACGAACAAAACGATGTCTACATGGCCGGATGGTGAAACAACAATGTATATTAATAATAATAAAGATAGTATAGGTCTTGATGGTACTATATATAATAATAGTGGAAAGGTTATAGGTAATGATGGTATTATTACAACTGCTTCTAAACCAGCTCAAAACAAAGGAACTCAAGGTAAACCTGCAGGAACTAAAGGTAACAGTTCTAAAGGTGGTACTAGAGGTAGTAAAGGTAATGTAAGAACTACTGCTAAACCTGCTGCAACAACCACTACCACAACACCTACTGTAACACCAGCATCCACAGAAAACACAGGTAATTATACTATTCAACGTGGTGATACACTTGGAGCATTAGCAAAACGATTTGGAATGTCAGTAGATGAACTCGCTAGATTAAACAATATTAGTAATCCTAATCGTATTTATGCTGGTCGAACTTTAATTACTAAAGCTCCTACTGTTGAAACTCCCGACATTAAAATTGAAACTCCTAGTGTTCCTAATTATGGATATGGAGTTACAGATAGTAATCTAAAACTAGGAACAAACTAGCAATACTATCCTTCATATAACTAGGATGAATTATTAAGATCTGCATTTTCTAAATTTGGATTGAACTTTGATGATTATAAACAATTAACTGCTGATAAATTACCAACAAATGTAGCGCCTGTTAGTCAGGAAGTTAAGACTTTTAATCCAGGTAATACTGTTTAGACTCCATCTTATAAAGCTTTAAGAGATGCACGCTTAGAAGATGAAGCATTAAAAAGAAGTAAATTATTATCTTTTGCAAAACAAGGAACTAAATTAATTAGAAAAAAATGAGTAAATTAGTACCTAAACATCAGAATACATCTTCAATCTGGGGAAAGATATTCAGCAAAACAATATGTAACTCCAACAACTGGAATTTAGATAATTGATGATGCTGTTGAGAAGACCAAACAACAACAAAGTTTGAGAAGTCGTCAACGCAGAAGAGGAACAGCTTCTAAGATAGGTGCAGCTTCACCTGGTGCCCAGAAACAAGCTATCATGGAACGTCAACGTAAACTCAAAGAAGCGGGTTATTATACTGGCAAAATTGATGGTATTTGGGGCAAAAAGAGCAAAGCTGCATAGACTGCATATGATAAACGTAATTAGTCTTCAAGCTCTCTAACTGGTCCACAAGCTTATCGTAGAGCTGCAGGTCGACCTGAACCTAAGGAATTTGTAGTATCTGAAGTACCAAATCATCGAATATATCGAGTTTTTAAGGACGATACACGAGAAGTAGGTATCCCATTTAGTGATGATATGGAACTTGTTTATTAGTCTAATCAAAATGGAAGATATGGGGTTTTAGATAAACCACAAGGTACACTCATCACTTTTGAGAACGGATCTCCTACTTTTACTAGTAAAGTTGGACGCGGTAAAAATAAAGGTGATGGAGTATATGACTATTCTAGTGATCCTAGAAACGCAAATACAAAAAGTACAAGCGATACAAACTATTACACTAAACAAAGTTCTACAACTCCTGCAGGTGTATTTACTATTATTCCCGTTGAAACTAGTGATTATTATGGTCATGAGCCTATGTTTAGATTAGCTACACCAAAATATAAATCAGCCGTAGCTTTTCATGCACCTCCTGGAGCAAAGGCTGTATCAACTAGTAATTTTAATAAAGGTGATAATCCTTATGTCTCTACAGGATGTATTAGAGGAGAATGCGGTAACACGAGTTATGTTTATCGTAATAGGTTATTATAGAAAGGAGATCCGTTTTATATTACTCCTGAAACGGAAGGAAATTATTTTACTAAAGACTGGAAAGGAAATATAAAACTTGTATTAGGCAATAATAATGCAAAAACATATACTACTCGTCTAAAAGACGGATCAGAATGGATTGGAGATTTATTATATTTAAATTAATAGATAAATGAAAATTTTAAAATTAACAATTGTAATGGCATGTGTCTTTCTTTTGAGTTGCAATAAATCCAATGAAGTAGAAGTTATGCCCTGTTGTCCTACATGTTCAATTCTATTTCAACCATATGATAGTGTCTCTTATCAAGAAGCACAACGCTTAGCCCAGACATTTGGATATCAATTATCTTCACTGCTAGGTAACATTAACGTGCGAGAAGTGAGTGTTTTACCGATTAAGCTGTTGACTAACCAACAGCTCAATAGCACAAACACCCGATATCGCGCAGAGAAGATTTTGAAATATCAGAATGACATAGCTAAAGATGTGATTAAAGATGAACATTTCGATGTGATTATTGGTTTAACGAGTAAAGACATTTCGACATCACTTCACAATATTGATGATTATGGAATCCAAGGTTTATCATATATTGGTAAAAATAATTGTGTTGTGTCGACTTTTAGAATTAAGAATAAGAAGGATGTATGGAAACTTGTTGCTCATGAATTTTGTCATGGATATTTTTACACACAAATGCGACACTGTCCGGCCGATGATCCAACATGCATCATGCAGGATGGGCACGGCAAGCCAAACTGGACAAAGAGAACCAAAATTTGTGATAAATGTTTAGGGATATAATACACCCTAACTGACTTTATGTTATAACGTAAAATATTTTAAAGTAATCGTAAGATTAAACGTTATAAAAAAGCTCTTCTTTAAAGTCTAGAGCTAGGAAAGACTATTTTTTACGAGAAGCAATGAAATGCTAGTTCAATCTAAAGAACTAGCCACTCCTAGTTCTCAACTACTACCAATGTCCTCAAGATAGACAAAAAAAGTGGAAATATATCTATCTGAGGATTCTTTCAGATTTATTCATAATCTAAAGAATTTAATGTGTACAATCTTTTAAGCCTGTGTACACAATCAGACTAGAAAAGCTTAATTCATGAACGTTTAATCTTACTTTTTTATTATATCTTATTAACCCACTTTAGGCTATAAAGTATTACCTTTGCAAAGAAAAAATAATGGGAACAACAGATTCATACCGCAAAGGTAATACTTTTTTTTAATCTTAATACTCAAAAATTATGCAAATCAAAAAATATCAAAACACACCTGGGCCAATCAGTAGAGCAACTGACGAATATTACAACGGTACTGGCTGGCATTTTGTTCCAGGAAACTAGTTAAAGCAATCCGATCCAAACTACTCAGTTGTTCAAAGAAAAGGATTAGATAACAGTTACCTTGTTGATGCTAATGGTATATTAGTACCAGAGAGAGTCAGAAATGCTTATGAACAGAAAAGAGAAGACATTTTACGCATGGCTAAAGAATCTCAAGAAAACCAAGGAGAAATAACTCCGTTGACTGACGCTGAGGCTGAAGAACGTATGGGATTCTTTGCTAATCTTGGAGACGCTTTAGGTGTGACAAACGCACGTCACGATACAAATCGTTCCTTGGCAGCACGAATGGCAGATTAGATGCTTTGGAATTTAGATGGTCGTAATCCTAGAAGCAACGAAACGTATTTTGGAATTACAGCCCCATTACAAATGACAACACTTCCTGCAACTACTAATATTTACGGAATTGGTTCAATTTTAAGTGGTATAGGTGGAGCAGAATTATTTAATTATTTCACTTATCCTTTTACTGGGAAAACTGTCGGTTAGTATTTAGGTGATTATATCCCAGTATTGACTAGTACAGCTGGTAATAACATAGCAACTTTTACAGGAGGCATAGGAGGATATAAATGGTACGATGGTGCAGTTAGAAGAGGTATTGAGACGGCGATGCGAACAACAAGTGCTCCAAGTCCAATAAATGAAGTTAAACGTGGATTTCATGATACTTTTCATCCAAATGATGGGAAATTTCAAATTACAAAACAAGGGGTTGATCGTATCAATTATATCTTAACTGGACATCGTTCAAAAAACCCTGGATATGACACGTGGTCAAATGACCCAGCAATAAATATTGAGAATGGAATAATCGAACCTTATCGTTTTACTGGATTAATAAGTAAAAATAATTTAGGTATAAATGCAAATTTTCATGCACAAAAAGGGTATGGTGATATAATTGATGCATATCTTTATGGAAAAGAACTTGATCCAAGAATTGCTACTAAAGTAGATCACGGTTATGGAATACACACAAAATACATATAGTCGAAGTATAAAGATAAACATGTTCCAGTATATGAATTAAATGAAGAACCCTTAGTTGATGGTAAAAAAGGAATTAGTGCTGATATTGAAACACCACAAAATGTTAGTGGCGATTAGCGAAATATTTCTTTAATTGCACCATCAGGACAAAATCATGCTGTTAATGTAGCAGGGCATTTGAAATTATCTACTCCGATAAATGGAGTAAGTCATATTGCAAGATAGGATATTTGGAAATTTGATCCAGATGCGTATACAACAAAATGGTTAAAAGATGGAAAGCATATATACACAACTAGTCAAAAGGATTATCCATTATTATAGAAAATTGGTCTAAATATTGTTAATGATATAGGAACTCCACTTATCTTAAAGACTAAATGGTATGAAAATCCGTTTAATGGAAATAGGTTTGGTTTAAGTATATAAGAATTATGAAAGCATTATTTTTAGGGATGGTTTTGACAGTTATCACAATACAAACGTATGAAGGCAACTTGTCTTTAAACATGTTTTTATTGGTATTATTTATTATTGGAATTCTTTCTACATTTATGTTTAGACAGGAAGACGATACGCTGCAAAAAATTCAAGATTTCTGTTCGGAATACGATATTGCTGAATATAAAAATATTGCCAAAGTAGAAGCATCTAAATTAAAATCGACTTACGAAGAAAAATTAACTTATAATAAATGTTTTCAGCATATTGGCAATCTCAATATTTATCGCAATTTAGATGAATTTAATATTAGTATCTTAAAAGCCCACATCGCCAACTATTATTACAACTTAAAATAAAACCAATATGCAAATCAAGAAATACCAAAGTCCCGACAGCGGGATTATCAGAATTTAGGACTTACCACAAGAGTATGTCACAAAAATACATAACAATAATTTCTTGCCAATAAGAATAAAAGATTATGTACGTAGATACATCTTTAGTAATCGAGATTTAGGTCGATATATTCCATATAAAGATTCATAGGGATGGCACCCTGATATTAATGGAAAAGGATTTGGAAAAGTCATTGGAGTAGGTTCTGAACAGACGGTCTATGAAAATCTTGATAATCCTAATATGGTTCTCAAAATGCTAGATATCAGTTATCCAACAAAAACGGCATTGAGAGCAGGTGTAAAACAATACAACAAACGAAATTTAATTCCACTTCAAGAAAGAGCTAAATTCCTCGGATATGTAAAAGGCCCAAACAATGCAGGAACACAAGAAGCATATTATCCAATCTTTAGCTAGAAGAAACTAACAATACCGACAGATAAATCTTGGACTACCTGGGAAAGTGAGTATTTACCTCAGATTGAATATGCTATGAGAAATCTAGGAATTTCAGTAGGCAATGGTGTATATAATTACAGAGGATACAAAATTAGCGATTTGTCACCAGACAATATTGGATTTGATGAAAATGGAAATTTGCGACTAATTGATGCCTATGTTGATAGAAACGGATGAGAGCAAATCAATCTGATTCACTCTCTAAAAATGCTGATTATTTCATAAATCTATCTCAATCGTCAGATCAACAACTAAAGAGAATCTCAGTGATAGCGAAGGTAACTATGGCACTAAGATATAACTCCTTAGTAATTGTTGCTATACAAACAGAGATTATAATTTGTATAACAGCTCTCAGCAAATATTGGATATTAAAATACTACTTCATTGGCAAACATCTCCTTTCTACGTTCACCTTTGTTTTGATTGTTAATCTTTGGTCTCAAAAGAAATAACGATTAAATGATTTTTAAATGGGAACTCTTATACATTATAACCGAATTCTTGGTTTAGATCAAGATGGAGAACTAATTCTTGAAGAAAGAAATGAAAAATTACTTTCTCAATATAAAGTAGAAATAAAAAAATTAGTTGAAGAAATTAGAAAATGTTATCCTAATACTAAATTTAGAACTCATGTTCAAAAATTATTCGATACTTTAATAATGGCAAATTCTAAATGCGATATAGAGAGAATACTTGTAGAATATGATAGAAAAGATTTAGACAATGAAGAACGTTATCAAAATCAAAAGACATCCTTTTGGCAAAAACTATTTGGCCATTAATCTGTTTGGATTCATCTTCACATTGCGTAACCTTGATTCTGTGGAGCTTAACCATGAATTGATACACTCAGCCCAACAACGCGAGTTGCTCTATCTGCCGTTCTTCATCTGGTATGGCATAGAGTGGCTTATGTTGTGGTTCAAGTATCACGACTGGACCACCGCCTATTATCATATCCGCTTTGAGCAAGAAGCCTACAGACACCAGAATGATCTAAATTACTTACAAACCAGAAAAAAGTACAAATTCAAATGAAAAACTAAAGGCTCCCTGTCAAGCGTGAGCCTTTGTCTGTCAACGAAGTAAACCAATCCATTTAAGTAGTTTCTCACCTATCGTCAGTAACGCTTCAGTGAGACTAAACTTAAATCCAAAAGACTTCTTGACTTCTTCTATCTAAGATTCGGTAACTTCACGAACCTTAGACTAATAGCTATAATAAATCATATCTATTAAGTTTTAAAACGAGCAACACAAACCAATGCTCAAATTTGGTAGGGTTATATCTAATTAGCCCTACCTTTGAAAACGCAAAATTCAATAACGATATTATATCGCTAACAACTTTATTATTAATACAATGAAAAAGATTGAAATTCCTGAAGGAAAAGAAGTGCAATCTGATAACAACAATTAGTTCTATAGTAGTAACAATGTTATCATAACGTGATAAATACTGTTATTATTTCAATGAAAAACTCTCCACATCCGTATAGAGAATGCAGAGAGTAGATATGAGAAAGATTAATACTTCTTCTTATTGTAGATCTATTCTACAATGTGCCAAGATTGATCGCATCTTGGATAATTCTTTACTTCAGCACCTAAATGTAAAAGTAAAAGAATAATTAAACTCTATTTTAACAAAGTCTATCTCATGTCAATCACCTCCTTTCTGACTTTGTATTAATTTACCCATCGTAAACAAATCCTAGTCAGAAAGGAGATTATTACAAAAACTATACCAAATCAAGAAATATCAAAACATATTAACACAATGAAAAAGATCGAAATCGAAATCCCCGAAGGAAAAGAAGTACAATGGGTAGGTGATACTCTTAAATTAGTAGATATTAAGAAACCTATTACTGAACGTATCAAGACATTTGAGGATGCTTTTAATTTATGTTATAATCCTACTTTAATGCGAGAATATGTTAATAACCAGAATGCTAGTACCGATTTAGTTGCTTATCTAAAACTTCGTATTATTATTGCTGCTCTTAATGAAGGTTGGGAACCGAAATTCACAGAAGATGAGTATAGATATTATCCTTGGTTCTATTTTTATACCAAAGAACAATATAATAAATTAACCGATGAGGAAAAAGAATGTTGTGTTCTTCGCTCCGGCTACAACACGTTCTCATACTTCGGCTTCATGCGTTGCGGCGCGTATCTCGATGCTTCGTACTCGTCCGCCAACTTCGGTTCACGACTCGTATTTAAAACCAAAGAACTTGCTAAATATGCAGGTAAACAATTTATTGATATATACGCAGATTTTTATTTGTAAAAACTATGCAAGACATTATAGAACTGAATATTCCGAATGTATGTTTCTCATTAACTAATGATCTTAATAAAGATGATAAACGTCAAGAAACATTTAAACAGCAACGCCTTGAACGCGGATTTGATGATACCGAAACTTGGAATCTAGATTATACAATTGCTTCGTTTATTCTTCCGAGATTAAAACGATTTAAGCAAGTTGCTAATTGTTATCCAGGTAATATGACTCTTGAGGAATGGGAAGACATTCTTGATAAAATGATCGATGCTTTTGAATTTAAAGTTAAAGAAGATGATGAATCTTGGACTTTAGAAGAAGAAAAAGCAGTAAGTGATCGAGTTCAAGAAGGACTTGATTTATTTGCTAAGTATTACTTCTGTCTTTGGTGGTAATACGTTTTTAGTAGGGGAATCCAAGCGGCCTTGGAGCTTGTCCTGAAAACAAGTCGTACGGTAAAACGTATGGGGATCGACACCTCTCCCTACTGCTATTTAAATAATAATAACTATGCCAAAATTAAACATTACTGAAGTAGAGAATGATCCAGAAGTTAAGTTAGTTACTGATCCTAATGAATGGGAACATAGATGTGGTAGTTGTGATAATTTCTGTGATCCTTATGAAGGATATTCTGAATGGGCAGTATGTAAATGTCCGTTTGAAGGTAAAGTTCTTGCCGATACTGATTATAGAAAGTTTAATTGTAAAAAATATTGGTCATGAATATTGGAGATTATGTTAGATTTAAAGATAGTAATCATATCTACAGAGTTAGACGAGACGGTATAGCAGTAAGACCTGTTATTGGTATAAAACGCACTGCTATTCTTGACATAGACGAATTTGAACTCGTAGATGAACCACCTTATGTGATCGTTTATGAAGTTGCTGGTAAATTATTTGTAAGTAAGAATGATGCACTTCAATATGGTGAACCTATAGAACGTAAAGTATATGGATAAGGTTTATATTGTAATTTGGGAAGCTAATGAAGGAACTTCTTATGTTTGGCATATAGTTGGCTGTTATAAAAGTCATAACGATGCTAAATTCTGTATGAATACGTGTGCAGAAATATATCTTGAATCAAGTACAGATAATGTCACTATTATAAATTCGGATAATCAGATTCTAATAAATTTCGATGACAAGAATCATTTCCAAAAAATTCATTTAGAAGAAATAATTTGTTATGGCAGCAATAGATAGAATTTATCTCAAGAAAGACGATTATTTGGCATTCAAGGAGTGGTGTAAAAACCAACCACCACTTCATGACAAGTATGGAAAGGAAATACATATCACTGACTATTTGTGGTATATAGATGACGATACCTGGAGGGACGGAGACAATACCCGCCCTGTGATGAATGCTCCATGTTATGTTGATGCATACATCATTCGTAACTGCCCAATTAAAGGTGTACAAGAAGATCTTATGCTCAATTATGGGCACTGGTCACAGGAACGAATTCGTGATTTTTATGAAAGTGTAAAGAATTATGACCCTGATAAAGATGGTTCACCGTACTGGGCTAAACTTGAGGATTTCATCTTCAATGAGGACGGCACAATGACAATTAAAGGTCTTGAAAAATCTTCTTATGAGGAAATTATTGATGGTGAATTATATACTTTACCATACCGCACTAATGTAGAGTATGGAACTCATTTCCGACTAACTAAATCACCAAATGGAAGAAAAACCATTCCATTTGAACGTCCATTAAGAGGAAATTGGTGGGTACATGTAGAAAATGCAAATAATAAATATGATTTCATGTGGTATAATAAAGATACTGACACATGGGATTTCGGAGATGAATTTGTTATTTCAAAATGGAAATCAGATACTGCATATGTAAAAACAATAACTGCACTAAAAAGAAAAATAAGAAAGTGGCGACTTCCCATTGGAACTAAAGTAATTGCTACTGGAAGATATGTTAGTGAGGAATATGAATTTGTAGTAACAAAATAATGTCAAGAACATATAATAAAAACGTAAGAGTTGGTATTGCTGGAGGTTCTAATACTGAGTATTATCGAAGCAGGAATCGTCAATCTAGAAGAAAGAATAAGAAACATTTAAAGTATATTAGTTCTCAGTATGACGATAATGAAATTCAAGAAAATCTTGAGTTTGAAAAATTACCTAAAGATCATTGGGATGAACCTACTGATGGAATAGTTACATATAGAAAGAAGCAATTGGATTTATTGCTTGAAATTGAAAACGACAACTATTTCAAAAAATGGTATAGAAAGCTATTAAGAAGATTTAAGAAATAATAAATATGATAAGAAGACGTGCTACAGTCGACGACCTTCAAAAAGAATATTGGCTAAGACAACGTAAATATATTATTTGGAGAACTAAAGATGGGAAAGACATTCCTATTGATAAGTTAACTGATGAACATCTAGAAAATATTCTTAAAATGTTAAATAAATCTTCATTTGAACAAACTTACATTCCAGAAGATTTAATTGGAGATTACGAAGATGCGATGGGATAACAATTGTTTTCATAATTAACGTTAGAGGATTGGACTATTGGTTCAATCCTCTATTTTTTATTAGTATACTATGAAAGTAATTAAACGAAAAGCAAAAGGCAAACTTAAAGAATTTATTGATAATCTTGATGTAAATTCAGAAAGTTATATAAAAACTAGAGATGAAATGTTAGCAATTGCTAAAGAAGAAGATTTAAAAATTAGCAATGATGATCCAAACGAAGAATAAATACGATGCTTTTATGAAAGCAAAACGAGTTATTGAGAGTTGTAAGACTTACGCTCAATTAGTAAATGCAAGAAAATACTATCGTCTATTTGAGGATATGTATCAGGATACGTTTTTAAGTTCTGAATTAAATACTATTTTCTTTAACAAGGTAGATCTCGTTGACTGAAAATTATTGTTTAATTGTATTTGGAATCAAATATAGTATTTAAATTTTTACCAAAGAATATGAATAAGATTATCTTACTAGTGCTTACTGCCTTGATTATGGTAGGATGCGATAACAAAACCGACGCTAAGAAAATAGAAGAAGCAAACCGTTTAAATGGGTTCAATATTGTTGTTATAGACAGTTGTGAGTATCTTATAAAGACAAGGGCGATGGGGTATCAAGGATTTGGCTATTTTGCTCACAAAGGCAACTGCCGATTCTGTGCAGAGCGCAGAAAACAAGAGTTGGAATCATTGATTGAACAAATAAAAGGAAAAAGGTATGAAAGCAAGGATAAAGAAAACAGGTGAAATTGTTAATCTAGCGTCATACGCAACGATTACGCTTGAACAACATGACTCTTGGGGCAATCCAATAGATGTTAAGCCAGAGGAGATTGAACTTATTCAAGAACTCACCGAAGATGAACATTGGCAAGATGTCAGAGAGCGTGCTGTTATTGCGGCTATGCAAGGAGTTATGAACTTCTTTGGGTCTATTGACTATAACAAGGAGACAATAGCAAAGCTTGCTATCGAGCAGGCTGATGCGTTAATAAAAGAACTAAGAAAGGAGAAATAACTATGGAAATACATGGGATGTTAGCATACGCGATTTGTGCACTTATTATGTTTTCGTGTATATACACATCACTTGCTTTAATAACAAGTGCAATAGAACATTTAAGAGAGTTTTGGACTAAACTTAAAAAAAAAGAAATAACTATGGCAACAATAAAATCATACACTAACATAGAGCAAAGCAAGAAGTTGGCGGAGATATTGCCGGTAATAAAATTTACGTAGCTGTTGAATAAAACTTTTTGTGATTATGGATAATAGTCAGTTTGATAACTCGGATATTAAACCTAAAAAGACCGAAACAGTTTATACTTGTGACAACTGTCCTCATGCGGGAAATTTAATGTGTTGTCATAATTGTCCTAATTTCTCAAACTTTGTTGATGATGAAAGTATTGTCAACAGAACAAAAGCCCAAAGATACGATGAGGTTGTAAAGAAAGTAAAGGACTATTATGAAGGGAAGACAAAAATGTATTCTGATGTTAAACAAACATTGGATTTACTTTTCCCCGAGTTCAAAGAGAAAGATAGCGAGGACGATAGAGCAAGAAAAGCAATTCTTGCTGGACTTATTGATTGTAGAGACGCCCCAGATTTGGGGTGGAGCGATTTTGGCGGCATTAATATTGATGAATGTATTGCTTGGCTCGAAAAGCAATGCGAGCAGAAACCTTACGGACAAAGAAAAGAATGCGAAGATTGTCAATTTAACTATGCTGGCGAGTACAAAGGTCATTGTCAGATGAAAAAAGATGAGCAAAAGCCTACGGATAATGTTGAACCAAAGTTTAAGGTCGGTGATTGGGTGGTATATGACCACAGACCTTACCAAGTCGTAGAACTTCCAAAAGAAGGTTATATTAATTTAGGTTTAAGAAGAAATGGAAAAGTCGAATTTGCACCCTCCCCTTATTGCAGACATTGGACTATCGCTGACGCAAAGGACGGCGATGTGCTTGTCGCTTCTGATGGTTCAATCTTTCTTTTTGCGGGCGTTGATGATTGTGCTTGTAAGTATTATGTCGCACTCAACTATGTCAAAATCAATATCAATAAAGAAGCAAAAGGTGGATATTGGGAAACATCAAGAGCAGTACATCCAGCCACCAAAGAACAGCGCGATACTTTGATAGAAGCAATGACTAATGCTGGATATACCTTTGACTTTGAGAAGAAAGAGTTAAAGAAGGCTGAATCCAAGACACTTGACCCCGACAAGGTGATTGAGTGGTTAAACGACCAAGCATGTCAGGGTTGGATTGAAGATGTTGAAGTTGATAAATTCGTAAATAAATTTAAAAGAGATTTCGGGATATGATAACTGAAGATTACTGCTCGTATGAGGTAGCCAAACTCCTTAAAGAAAATGGGTTCTCGATGGGTGAGCATTTATTTATGTATGTCAACAAAGATGGCAAACTAATGACTGACCATCAAGCATGTCTGACTATGACTAACGAGGAATATGGAACATTTTTTGATGACTATATCCCAACTGTCACACAAGCACTTGCAATGAAGTGGTTAAGAGAAGAGCAAGGCATTGTGATTACAATTGATTATAATGAAGACGAAGATTGTGAAGACAATGAAAAGTATGGATTTACAGTCTATCGTAAAAACAAAAGAGAAATAGATTTAGCAACATTCCCTACTTATGAAGAAGCAGTAGATGCTGCATTAAAATGGTGTCCAACCGAATTATTTTAAAAAAAATTATGGAAAAAGAAATGAAAATTATTCCACCTGAGGGATATGAAATTGATAAAGAGAATAGTACTTTTGAATGTATAAAGTTTAAACCAGTTATTAAAAGATGGAGAGATGATTCAAAAGCAAAAATTACAGGTTATTATATGATGGATAACAAATTAGCTCCATTTAGAGGAGATAATGTAAAATGTAATTTCAATGTTTTTGCTACTAAAGAGTTAGCTAAATCAGCACTAGCAATGGCAAGAATCAGCCAAATTATGGCAAATGATGAAAGATTTGGAGGTCCTGTAACTGATAATGAATGGAATAATTCTGATCTTGCAAAATATACTATTTTTAGAGAGGTAAATCATATTGAACGAGGCACTAATTTTTCATTATATCGCTTTTTATCGTTTCATGCAGTATATCAACGTGATTTGTTTCTTGAAGAAAATGAAGATTTAATCAAGGATTATTTAATGATGAATTGATGGAAGCAAAAGACTTGATGATAGATGACTGGGCCGCTTGTGAAGGCAAGAACGGTAAGGTCAAAGAACTACGTGAACACAAGCTGTCATTGAAAACCGAAAACTCGGTGATGATAGTTTACTACAACAATGTTAAACCTATTCCTATCACACCCGAAATCTTGGAGAAGAACTTTACATACGACTCATTCGGGTTTTTTTATTTCTTTGGTGATACTTACCTTGATATAAAGGAATATACCGATGGTTTATGGCAGGTGAAAGTTGACGAAATAATGAGTAGTTTGCCGGCATGGAGAATGTTCGTTATTAATGTCCATGAACTTCAGCATGCTCTACGGTTGGCTGGGATTGACAAGGAGATAACTATCTAACTATGGAATTTTCAACAGACATTAACGATAAGAAGATAGACCTTTGTTTCTACGAAGATGGTCACAAGGTCAGCGATTTTAGCCTGACAAAGGACGAGACTTTTGCATTACTCAAAAAACTCATGATTGCAATATGCCGCTACGATGGTTGTGAAGTTATCACTTTCAGAGTATCCAAACTTGAAAAGGAAGATTAAGATATGTTTATTGATGGTGAAAATGGCGAAAACTTTATGACAGTGCTAGGATTTTCAGGATATGGTATAGCAAGATTAAAAAGGTAAAACTATGACAAAGGAAGACTTTATTAAAATTAGCGAAGATACTATTCATTGTGATGAATGTGCATTTTTCGAAGATTGCGAAAATAGATTTACGCAATGTGTTGCAAATTATCAACATGAAGGAAAACCTGTTCATTTAAAGTCTTGCGAATATTTACAATGGAACACAATGTCTGATGAATCAAAGGCATTTTTCTTGCAGGAGTGCTTACCACATGAATATAAATTATGACAGGAGAAGAAAGAAGAAAAAGGCTTATTGAGAAGATTGTTAATAAACTCGATTCACGATATGTCACAATAGATATGTTAGAACGAATTTATAATATTGTCAATAACGCATGATACAAAATAGACAATAACGATGAAATATAAATTAATATCAGAGACCTTTTATGATGAAGAAGAATATACTGTCTATAAGGTACTTTGTAAAAAACGTTGGTATCTTCCATGGAAAGGTATTGGACTTGATGGGAGCTTGCATTGTTATGCTGAACTACATGAATGGTATAATTCTAAAGAAGATGCAATTAATGCTCTAAAGAAAGCGTTAAAGGAAATTGAAATTCAAGAAAATTATCCAATAATAAAAGAAGAAGAGATTGAACTATGACTCAAAATGAGAAGGAGCTAGCTGAATGGTTCTTTGATCTCGTTGGTTATTTTAACCATTACGAATTTTTCACAAAAAGATTGTGGAAAAAAGTAAAAGGATTTGAACGAGAAGATGAAGCAGAAATAAAATGTATGTTTATGCATTATTGGTTTCATCACAAATTTGATTATTATACTTGTCCATGTGGTAGTAGCTGGTTTACTGTAGTTGATAAAGAGTCTTATGATAATTATATAACAAGATATAAACCTATAATAGGTGCGTTTGAAATATGGATAATAGAGCAAAGATGACAAATCAACTTAAAAAATACCTTGAATGGAGATGCCGAATGAATTGGCATACAAAATATAGACATCTTATAGATAAATGGATAGATAATGTATTGCCATATCAATGTGAATATTTTGAAAGAGAAATGAACAATTTAATTAATAGAGGAATTTATAATCCATAAAATATGACACAAGAAGATAAACAACTGCTTTTGGTAGACCTTTGCGCAAGGTTACCGTATGGAGTTATTGGTGTAGTTAAACACTATGATGAAGTGGATGACAGTCCAGCAGATGTTTTAGGTACTCTTCAAGGGTTTGATAATAATTCTAAAGAAATTAAATTCGTATATTTGCCAGATTATACCGATGATGTCGGTGCCTATAATTGGTTTAGTTATATACGTTTTAAACCCTACCTCCGTCCTCTTTCATCAATGTCTGACGAAGAATACGAAGAGTTTGGGGCCACTAGGCTTGAGCATCAGCTCAAATGCCTTGAGATTGACGAGAAGCGAAAGGCGTTCGAGGCAGGAATAAAGTTTGATGCTGAGGACCTTGAGTACCTATATTCACACCATTACGATATCCGTGGACTTATTCCTAAAGGTCTTGCGTTAAGTACAGAAGAATTTAATCCCTATAAAGATTGAAATTATGAAAAAGATATTATTTTATTTAAACACTATCATTATGCTGCCGTTCTTTCTTATAGGAAAATGTTTCTATGGAATGGCGATTGCCTGCAATTGGATTATGGATAAGATTGATTTTCGTTTAAATCTTATTAATGACTAAAAAATGACAGTCAAAGAATTAAAAGACATTTTATCCAAATTACAAGATGATATAGAAATAAAAATTGGATATGGTCCTAAATCTTATCCAATAAAATTTGTAATGGCGGATATCGAATGCGTTGTTTTGTGTAATAGAGTTTATAAAGCAAACCCCGAAATAGAACTACTTAAAACATTAGCGATATATGGAAAACGAGAAATTCATAGAGCCAATGGATAGGTTAGCATACTGGGTATTTACAACAAAGTTTCAGGGCAGCAAAGACGATTGCCCGAAAGTTGGCTATCTTGGATACGCCAACGGGATGTGTAATGCCGAATGGTTGGCGGTTAACATGGCCAAGGAATTGCTAACCGAGAAAGGCAAGAACTGGAAAGATTATCTAGAATATAAGGTTGATTCAAGTGACTAGTCTAGTTATGAAATGATTATCAAGTTGCACGAACAAAAAGTTTTGTAATTATGACTAATATAAAAATAGTAAGAAGATTTGCTAAAGGACAATATGAAGAAGGAACTGAACCTGAAGTATATGACATATATTTCGATGTAGGTCTTTTCAGTCCACTTATTAAACGGTGGAAAATTGATAAGGCATCTTTGGATAGAGAAGAGGCTATTAAGTATCTTGAACCTTGGTTGTTAGATATTGCTAATAATAAGATTTATGTAGCTGTTGAATAAAATTTCGTGATTATGATTAATTTTGAAAGCCTTGGTTATAAAAATATAACAAAAGATAAACCAATTACTTTTATAGAATGTCTAGGGGAATTTTTTGATAGTACTTATCCTTATAACCAAAGATTTTATAAACAAGAAGGAAATATAACTACAATGTTAAAAGTAGGAAATATTCATGATATTGTTCTTATTTCTGGTATATGCTATTATTCTAAAGGGTTGGAAAAATTTGAACTGATACTCCCTGAGAAATATATAGTTGAAAGGTTTGAACAAATTCTTAATTCAGTTAAGCAAATAATTAAAAACAAATTAAATTATGACAACAGAACAAAAAGCAAAAGCCTATGACGAGGCTATTAAAAGAGGACTTGATTATATTAGGCACACACCAGCGACAGAAATGGTTACACGCCAAGATATTTTTGAAGCTATTTTTCCTGAATTCAAAGAACCAAAAGATGAGAAAATAAGGAAAAGTATAATTGAACTTGTCAAACAATCATCAGAAGTTCTTAATAAACAAAATCAAAAAGACATGATTACTTGGCTTGAGAACCAAGGTAAGCAGAAGGTGCCGGATTCCTCCCAAACCTGCAAGATGGAAACATTAATGACCCTTGATGAGGCTATTGAACATTGCAAGGAAAAGTCTTGTAATGACACAATCTGCGGTAAAGAACATAAACAGTTAGCTGAATGGTTGACTGAACTAAAAGGTTATCGTGCTGCTATTACTAAAGAGACGCAAAAGTCTGTGGATAATGATGAATCGAAGTTTCATGAAGGTGAGTGGATTACTAATGGTGATTATACTTGGAAAATAGTAGTTGTAAATCCTTTGGATTATACACTCCAATCACAAGATGGTAATATAGTAGATGACAATATATCTTATGTAGATAAACACTTTCATCTTTGGACTATCCAAGACGCTGAAAACAAGGAGTTGAAGAAGATCGAGTCAAAGAAACTCGATACCGATAAGATCATAACGTGGGTGAAAAATACATTTCCTACACCTGATATGCTTATCGATAAATTTAAAAAAGATTTTAGCTTATGAAACGATTATTTTCTAAATTCAAGTGCGACAAATTAGATTGGCATATACCTGAAGATAAAATCACTTATACAGGTGGGACTAACTTTAAATCAAAATGTAAGTATTGCGGAAGACCTATTCTTTGGAGCAGCGGAGGATAGTTTTCTTGTAGTAACAAAAGAAAATAATCCTTATGAGGATTAAAGTAGGACATGGAACAAATGGTGACATATATGCAGATTTAGAGAAGGTAAAAGCTTGTAATTACTGTGTATATTTTATGGGATATGGATTACATGCTGCTAGTGGTCACTGTTCAATATTGGATAAAGATATAGATGGTGGATATATTGGCAATTATACTAAAACAGCTAAAGAATGTAATGTCTTTAACGTTAAACAAGAATTAATAGAAGAAAATAATCCTTATAAAGATTAATAATATGAAACTTTTTGGATTGGCTTTGCATAGGAATAATTGGCCAGCTTTTTGTGTTGGCAAAAAGGCATGGGTATGCAAAATAATATGGTCACCCGTATATCGCAAATTTAAATGTTATCATTTCACTTCTGTGTCTGAGAATATATGGTGGCAAAGAGTAAACAGTTACCCTTTCAGATTCTTTGGTATAATGATATTACCAAATGAAAATGTTTATGACTTAAACAATTAAAGTATATGGAAAATAATTATCTATACATAGAAAACAATGAATGGAACTATTGTGATGGGGTGTTCAGTGGTATCGCTACTGTAAAACCTGAAAGAGTTTCAAATTTTTGTCTTGAAAAAGCTGAGGATATGCGACATTCTGATTTAGGTAATTATGATGATTTATCTAAGGATGAACGTGAGAGACTTGCACAACTTTGGGAGACAGCTAAAGACTTACCCGAAGGAAAATATGAATACTATTTTAACCTTGAAAATAAGAAAGAAGTGTTTATACAATCAGTTAAAGCACTTGCAACAAGATTGGGTATAAAGTATGATTTAATATTATATGATTATGAATAACTACGAACAGAAATACAAGAAAGCTTTAGAGGCTGTCAAGTTCTTACAAGAAGTGAATCCTTCTGATGAAGGTATTCAAAATTGGGTAAAAGACAATTTTCCAGAACTCAAAGAGTCGGAGGATGAAAGAATAAGAAAAACGCTCATAGCTTTCTTTAGAGATTGGGAAAGAACCAAAAGCCATTGTTGGAATGTTAACGTAAGTGATATTCTTACCTGGCTTGAAAAAGCAAAAGCGCTTAAAGCTATTAAACCGATTTTCAAGACCGGTGATGAGGTGTATAACAGGTTTGATAAATCACTTGGTCACGTTGTCATTGAAAGTGTTGATGATACCACATACTATGGTGATACAACTAACTTTGATATTACGGACCAAGACCAATGGGGAATCGTTAGAAGTTGCGAGAATTGCCAATGCGGACACTATATTTGCAAGAGCAAGAAATATAATCACCATGCCGTGTCGTGTTATCTTCACGAAGATTGCGGCGGAGACGAGCCTATTATAATTCCTGATGATGACTTTGTGGAAACTGCAATGACCTGTAAAGAGTTTGAACAGGAAAATTAAAACGAGAAAAATATGACACAGGAAGAATTATATCAACAATATCTTGATGAAGCTAGTTTATTTGAAAGATATGGCAGTAAAAATGTTATCACGTTTGACGAGTGGAAATGGATTAAATCCACAATAGAGAATACTCGCCCGGTATGTGAGTCTGAACTAAATTCATACAAAGAATTATTGGATCACACAACTCAAGACATTGATACATTAGAAAATGACTAAAGAAGAATTAAAAAAGATACAATTCCATTTTGCATCGCATCTGTCAATGAGCGACCAATATCAGACAATATATGTGGACGATAGCGGACGGCTTGCCATTTGCGATATAACTGAGCGAATTAGCGAATTTGAAACGGGAAAGGTTCGCAGAGAATACCGCATTGATGGCAAGTGGTATAAAACTAAAGCGGCATTTGAAAAGGCGATGGAAACATTTGAATACAAGAAAGGAGGCAAGCAATGACACGACACAACAACGACATCGCAGCATGCGGTCACGCCACCTGCCACAGCCGACACACCTGTCTGCGCTGGATTTATAACATGAAAGAATACGAATTTGTACGATTTAAATCTTTAACTACAGGTGAAGAAAGCCATAAATGGTGGTTTGCAGCAAAAACTGTAAAGCAAGTTATAGAGCACGCTGAGAAGTTCTTCAAACCAACGATGCAAGAGGGATTTAATAGTGCTGCACACGATGCTGTAGAAGCAATTTTTAAATATGGTGGGATAATGGCTCATGCCACAAACGAGGTTGCTTCTTCGATAGAAACTATTACAGAGATTAAAGGATTTAAGCGTTCTTCGCCATTAGCTCTATTTGATACTGCTAATGAATTATTATTAACAGCAATCAATAATAGGCTTAAAGACATTGCTAATGGTAATGTCGTCTATGTTGAAGATGGAGTTCGTCAATTCGGATACACATTAAAAAATCCGCATTTTGAAATTGTTGAAACATATTATAGTGATAAATTAGAATATCCAGATTTTAAGAAACCAACATTAGATGATGTGAGATTCATCCAGTGGGAAGGTGGTAAACACTGGTATGCCAAGGTAAACAAAGAAGATATTACCGATGAATTTGGCAGACAAAAATGGAACTCGAAAGAGGAAGCAGAAAATGCAGCAAAATGGTATATAGAAAAATACTATTAAACAGATAACTATAATAAAATATTTGATAATGGGAACTAATTATTACATTAAGCAAAAACCTTTAGTTAATGACGTTAATAGATTAGTATCATTGATTGAAGACACTCTTGATAATCAGGATGTAAACTATCAAGAAATTAAGGACCTAGTAGACGAACTATATGATGAACGTACACCGTTTAATCTAAATGGTAGAGTAATACATATAGGTAAAAATAGTATAGGTTGGAAATTCTTATGGAATCCTAACATTATTGAAATACCTAACTACAATTATACAGATAATGGTAAAAAAATTACTGTTACATCTTCTACTTATGATAAGGTATACGAACTTACAAAAGAATCTATTCGGGAATTTATTATGCGTCCAGAAAATATTCTAGTAGATGAATATGGTGACATTCAAGATAAGGAAGAATTTCTAGACTGGGCATTTAATAAAGATGGACTTGATTCTGAATCATATGCTGAAAAATATAAGGATGAAAGTAGACATTCCGAATATCCAGAAACTGAAAGACAAAAAATGTGGAAAGATTTAGGATTTACTTTTAATAGTATTTATCAGCATGATTTTTATAGTGACGGATTACGTTTTAGTACAAGTGTAGAATTTAGTTAATTATGAATGATTTAAAAGAAAATCTCGGATATGGCTGTGTTGGAATTACAGTCATTTTATTAATAGCGTTTACTATTAAATTAATCTTTGCTTGTATTACTGGACTGTTAGTTTATTGGTTTTGGAATTATGCTTTGGTAAGTTGGTTTCCAACATTATTTACAGTTCAATATTGGCAATGTGTATTGACAATGTTTATTTTATACGTAATATTTTGGCGTATAAAACTTAATATCAAAGATTGAACTATTTAAGTTTTTTAATCAGTTTAATTTACTATATTTGTAACACCAAGCCTTAGATAATTTTTATTATTAACTCAAATTTATTTTTATGAAAAAGTTTATGTTATTGATGGCCATCGTATGTAGTATGGCCTTTGTTTCTTGCACAGGCTGTGCTGACAAGAAGGTTGTCGGTAATGATTCTATTACTAACGATTCAACAGTTACTAATTCAGTAAATTATGTTGAGAATGCAATTGCTATGGACAAAGAGAATATGTATCTTACCTATGGCAAGGATTACAAGTGGTTTGAGACTTGTATTGTTATGAATGAGTATATGGATAGTGAGAATACTAATGATTCCGTTGTTGGTATTTCTAATATCTTCCAAGTTCTCGAACAGAAGAGTAGCAAGTCATTTGATGTTCATGTAATTATGTATACTCACGTTGGTGATAGTACACAAGTTGATGTTAAGCATGATTTTTGGATTGAGGACATGCCGATGAACAATGATGCAATTAAAGTTACCTTCAAGGAAGCTTATGCTAAGATGATGGCAACTAATCTTCCTAAGCCTCACAGTCGTCAGTGTGTGTTGCGTAAGGAAATCGGTCCTAAGGATTGCAATCCTCAGTACATCTTTGGTAATTCAGAAGCTCAAATTTACGTAGATGCTGTTACTGGAAATGTTACTGATATGAATCCTGCTTTTCCTACTAAGTTGAACTATTCGTTTAACTGGTAAAAACATTAACTTAGAGCTTAATAACTCTAAGTTATATTGCGCAGTAGCTTAGACAGTAAAAGCACCAGCCTTATAAGCCGGAGATAGTGGGAGCATTACCCACCTGCGCTACTATTAATTTTTAAATTGTTTAATTATGAAGAAAATTTTAATAACAGTACTTATTTCATTGATAAGTATCTTTTCTTATGCTCAAAAAATAGTAGCAGATGAGATGCAAGATGATTTAAGAGTAGTTGAAACATCAGCAATTGTTGCAAGAAATTTTACAGATACTAAAGTCTATATTTTTGGTTTGCGTGGATATTCTTATAATACGGAAGATGTTGATTACACGCTTATAATAAGAATAAACGGATTTTCAAACATTTCAGAAAATAGTAAAAAAGTACTGATTAAAACATTTAATAATAACGTGTTAAATTTAAGTACATTATCATCTAGTAATAATAAATATAATTTACAGGTAATAGGAAACCATATATATAATTTAAATTATTGTATTTTTTATGTTCCAATAAGTGAAAACGACATAATAACATTAAAATCCGGATTAAAAAAGTTACGAATTGAGTTAGATTCAGGATATATTGATAAAGAATATAAAAAAGATAAAGTTGGAGAAAAATTATATAATTCTTATCTACTTATTAAAAACCAGTTTAAGTATGTTAAAGCTCCTACTTTAGAATCTAATTTTTAAAACTTAAAATAATTATGACAGTACACGAAATGATTAAGAGACGGCAGGAATATAATAAAAAGATTCTTGCCGTTATTAGTAAAATGATAGACAAATATCCAGATTGGAGATTTGGGCAAATCCTTAGCAATTTGGGTATTGCTATGCGAGGTAAAGATTGTTTTTACGATGAGAGTGTAGAAACTTATGATAATTTAACACCACAATTTAAAGAACTATGAAACATTATATTAGTAGAAGCGATATTATTGAAGAGGCATGCCATAGAATGTTAAAGGAAATGTATATGCGTGCTCAACCTCCAGTGGATATTGATGATTATATTGCCAAATATAAAGACGGTACCTTTGATAAAGAGAAAGATCGTTGTTATGAATGGCATTATCTTCCTAATCAAGTAGAAACTCAAATTATTGAAAGTTATCTAGAAGCATATAACGCAAATGATCAAATGCATGAATATTTCAATTGGCTTCTTGATTTGTTCAAAAACGGAGGACATCGTACTGTTTATAAAGATATATTTGGGGAAGGTAAAAAAACTCGTAGTGCAGAAGAAACTGAAAAACTTCCAGAATTAATTGGAGAAGAAAATGCCGAGAAAGTTTATGGTTTAATTAATGATTTTCTTGGCTTTTATAGACGAAATAGAGATGAATGTTCTATTCGTTGGACTATAATGCAAGCTCCAACTAGTAACCCTAATACTGTAAAGGAGCATTGGGGACAAGATTTTGAAGTAGATGATAGTGTTTATAAGAATAATGATGATGAATGGGATTATACTTATAAGGACTATTATGACGGAGAAATCAACGAAGATAGTTGGTATACTGCTGATAAAGAAGATTAGAAATGATAGGATATATAATTCCCATAGTAGTATTGGTTATTTTTATCTTTATAATGGAATTAAAGAAAGAAAAAGATGACTTGAAATGTCCCAAATGTGGGAATTATATGTCCTGTTATCATTTCCACTATATTTGTGATAATAAAGACGTTGACCAATATACTTATACTTGTAAAAATTGCGGATATAAAACGATAATGAAAGTTTGATAAAAATCATTTGGTTATGAATGATTTTTTTATTATATTAGTGTTTGTATTAAAACACGAATTGTGTTATATCCTAAATGCTCACAAAAGTGAAAGGAGAACTCGATATGATAAAAATTAAAAGAATATTCAGAAAAGTATTGATTTTCATTCTAGTGACATTCATTTGTTCAATGGAAATTAGTGCTAACCATACAGTAAGAGCAACCAAATATTATGCTGGACATAATTGTGGTTGGAGAACTGCGAGTGGCGATCGCATTAACAACCAAAAAGTTAGAAGCGGAGAACATAGATGGGTAGCGTTATCCCACGATATGTTCAAAAAGCACGGTTTTAAAATGGGAGATAAGATCCGTGTAGAAAGTAACAATCCTGTCCTACGGGGAGAATGGATTGTTAAAGATAAAATGGCACCAAGACTTCGTAAAGCGATAGACTTTTTATTTACAAGAGATATGAAAGGTTTTAATAACCCTTGTAAGGTAGTCATTTATCGAATCAAGGATTAATTATTAAACAAATTATTAACCGAGTATTTAGGAAACTTTTAATAATTAATTTATAAGAGACAACAGACCTTTTACAGTATGTAATTGGCGAGTTGTCTATAAGGCTTCTTAGTATAGTTGGTTATTACACAGGATTTGTAACCCTGAAACTCCAGATCGTGCCTGGAAGAAGCCTCTTTTCATTGTAATTAAGACTTATTTTTACTTTATTTGGAGAGTCTAAAAATAGGCTCTCCTTTTTGTTAAGTAGATATATGCATCTAAAAGTAAGAAAATAAATGTTTAATAATAAGAAATATATGGAAAAGAAAAGATATAAAATATTGTTCTGCGATCTTGATGGAACGCTAATAGATACAGTCAGTGGAGAAGTATTCCCTAAAGGAGTTTGGGATATGCGTTTCAAGTTTGACGTGCTTGAAGCAATAAAGAACATGTCTCCTAAATGTATTTTTATAGCAACAAATCAGGGTGGTATAGAAAATGGTTTTATAGATGAACTCAGTTTTATACGTAAGATGGAATACATAAAAAGCGCATTATCTGAATATTGTGAATGCGATTATGTAGACTACTTGTATTGCTCGTCTAACAACAAGAACTATAAAAACAGAAAACCGAATGTTGGTATGTTGCAAGATCTGCTGTTTCGTTATTTTGCTTCATTCCAATCAGAATGTAAAAAAGACTGTCTAATGGTTGGCGACGCAAGCGGGAAAGACGGGCAATTCTCCGACAGCGACAAGAGAACTGCCGAAAATTTCGGTATTGACTATATGGACATCAATGATTTTGTTGACGAATATGGAAATACTAAGCAACTTGACGCTAGAGAAGGAAATATTGAAGATAAAAAAATTAAACAATATGAAACTAATAAGCTATAATAAAGAAACTATGGCATTACATTTGGGAGATACTAGACATTTTGCATCTTTCCAATGTCCATTTGCCACTTGGTGGAAAGCTAGAAAATGGTTTAAGCGTCCTAGATTTAAATTCTATTTTGGACCAACTTTTAAATTTAAAGGACACAAAGTAACTGAATTTGGAGAATATGATGATTATGAACAAAAAGGACTTTGGCCATTTGCAAGCACAGAGGTTTTAAAATGGGGAAATTTTATGCCTAAATGGTGGCCAATAAGTATTATAAGTTGGGATATTGGATGGAAAGATAAATATAACAGTCCACGTTACGAACATCCTGGACATTTTATTATATTCTTTGGTAAAAATTATAGAACTTGCTGGCAATTTAGTATGCAGGTAAATGCACCTATTACATATAGTAGGAATGACTGTACTGAAATAGATATGGCTGAAAACTATTGGGAATCTATTTTGTGGTATCTAAATTACGCTAAAGAATATGGTATGCCAGACTATAAGCATTTGGATTTGCTAAAAGCTAGGGCAACAATGCAAAACCATTGGTCTAGAAGTAGAAATATAGATATTAAAGAATTTAAAATTCTAGAGGCACACAAAGGGATTAATTTTGATAAAAGTTATGGTGTGGTTAAGATAGAATCTAAACAACTTCGAAACTTATGTACAGTATTCCCCGAGTTTAATACTAATACTGAGTTAATGCTTACGATGAAACTAAATGATAAAATTTATTTCTTTCATAACGATTATATACATTGTAAGTTTGATCGAAGTTGTGAAAGTAATATAGTAGAAGTATGGTTTAAAGCAGATAGCAAAATCGGAGTAGATGAGTTTATTGACATTATTAATTCTAAGAAATTTGATAATTTAGAATTAACTGAAAGTAAGTATGTAGATTTAGGTCCTAGTTTCAAAGATGAATTTTTAACTAAACGTGGAATTAAATTAGTAAGGGACAATGTATCTAAGAATAAACGCGATTGATCCGACTTATATAGGATTACAAGATATACTTATAAATCTAGACACTGATTGTATTGAATCTGGAACAATTAATTTATATAAAGAGGGAAAGGAAATTAGTTCTAGTATTCAAGAATATGTACAATTTTATGATACAATATTTACTAAAGTTAAAGATTTAGGAGTATATGAAATTATAGATGATGATGTTATAATTAGACAAGAAGGATACGTTCCAGATTGGGTAGATAAGAAATATAATCAAGAACGTGGGTTTGGAGATTATCTGTATTTCAAGATTAACGTTAATTGTAAACTTATGGCTAGATCTGAAGAATTAATTAATCTAATGCTTGCGTCATTAATAAGCTCCGAAAATAACTATGATTTAGAATCTTGTATATCTAATATTGGTAGATTGACTGTGTTAAAAAGACGTTTTGAAGAAAAAGGTGAAACCAAATACTCGGATTGTATAGATAAAAGTATAGAAACTTTAATGCGAGATTTGGAACAGTGGAAGACATCTTAATTGCAGCAATTGGGATTATAGTAATTTATTTAATTGCTTATTTATATACTAATGATGATTGATTATATAGTATATACAGATGGAGCATATTCTCCGAAAAATAATATCGGAGGAATTGCATTTACAATTTTCAACAACAAAGGAGAAAAAGTTTGTACGTTTAGTAAACCTTTTTCTAATACAACAAATCAACGGATGGAACAAATGGCGTGTATATTAGCCTTACATAGCATCAAAGTTCCATCCGTTGTTCTTATATATACAGATTCTATGTATGTTGTAGGAACAATGATGGCTGGTTGGAGACGTAATTGCAATGAAGATTTATGGGCTGAATTAGATAGCCTTGTTACTAAACACAAAGTAATTTTTAAACACGTTAAAGGACACGATGGAAATGAAAAGAATGACGAAGTTGACAGACTTGCAGTTGAGATTACAAAACTGCATAGAAAAGATTGTTGAGGAGGTAGATTGGAAAAAAATCCATAAGGCTATGGTATGCGTCGATTGGACTTGGGCACCTTATGGTAGAACTCCAACAGTTGATGAACTTAAGCAACGTACTAGAGAACAATTAGAGGAAGTAGCTATTCAAGCTCTTTATAACAAAGAAAATTATACTATTTCTTGTGGTGGTATTGAAACTACTGCAAGATTTTTGGAAGATGACGATGATGAATCAGGATGGACTCTTGAATTTAAGTTTATTTTAGACAGTTGGTACGATGAAATATAAGAAGAAATTAGCAGCACTTAAAGCCGCAAAAGAATGGTGGGATAAACAACCAGAAAGTTATAAACAAGCTACTACACGACCTGGAGGTATTAATCAAACAGTTGTAAAGTTAAAATGAGCATTAAAGATACAATTAAAGAATTTACTGCAAAGAAAGAATTTACTGCAGTACGTGCATATTCACTTACTAAGTATGGTGAGCCTATGGATGAGGATCAAATATTCAACAAATATGTAAAAACTATAAGTGAACTCGTTGAATCTAAAGCTCAACGTGGTTATTATAGTTTAGTTATTGATATTGATCCAGGATTTCCAGAAATATCAACTAACCTTGTTGAATGCTTCTCTAATAAAGGATATACTTGTTTTGTTCTTGATAGTAGTATTGACACTCGTATTAAAACTCCGCAATTATTTGTAAGTTGGGATAGATGATTGAA
>Ga0256872_10000032_pt1 | contig 25159 bp, 18 predicted proteins | sample RumenRJG_08RNA_FD_186119 | JGI IMG/M metagenome (GOLD analysis project Ga0256872, IMG submission 186119) | Metatranscriptome of bovine rumen microbial communities from Lethbridge, Alberta, Canada - Rumen RJG_08 (Metagenome Metatranscriptome) | ecosystem: Host-associated > Mammals > Digestive...
AAAAAGGCAATAATTCAGGTATGAACAAAGAGAAACTCTATTTAGAGCGTGAACTCAAATCGAGGTCTGAGAACATTATCTGGTCTCTTATTAGCACTGAATCGGGACTGCAAAAATGGATTGCAGACAATGTTAGCGAAGACGGAGACTATATGACCTTCACTTGGGGCGATGAGTGGACTACTCATGAAAAGCGCACAGCAAGGATTCTTTCGCGTGTGAAAAACAGCCATCTGCGTCTGCACTGGGAAGACGATGAGGAAGGAACCTATTGGGAGTTCCGTATGGCTTATAGCGATTTGACTAATGACTATATCCTGCAAATAACAGACTTTGCAGACGCTGAAGACATGGATGCACTTCGAGCAATCTGGGAACAGAATTTCGAGGAGCTGCATCGCTCTACTGGTCTGTAATCAGTTTTTATTATTGTAATGTTCCGTATCAGAAAGTTAGATATATTTATTGTTAAGCAGTTCGGACTACTCTTTGTCGGAACATTTTTCATCTGCCAGTTTGTCTTGATGATGCAGTTTTTGTGGCAACACGTTGACAAGCTAATAGGAAAAGGACTTTCTGTAGAAGTGTTGGCGCAGTTCTTCTGGTATATGGGACTGTTTCTCGTGCCGCAGGCATTGCCGCTTGCCATTCTTCTCTCTTCTCTCATTACCTTTGGAAACTTAGGAGAAAGTTCTGAACTTACTGCCATAAAGTCGGCAGGCATCTCCCTTATGCAGGCTCTCAGACCGCTGATGTTTGTGTCTGTACTGATAGCCTGCGGGTCGTTCTATTTCCAGAACAATGCAGGCCCGCATGCAAATCAGCAACTTACCCAACTGCTTGTCTCGATGAAGCAGCAGAGCCCTGAACTCGAAATTCCTGAAGGCGTGTTCTACGACGGACTGCCAAACTGCAACATATATGTGCAGAAAAAGAATCTTGATACGGGCAAGTTGTATGGCATAATGATTTACCGAATGACGAGCAGTTACGAAGATGCAGCCATTATACTGGCAGACTCTGGAATGTTGCAGTCAACAGCCGAGAAGAAACATCTCGTGCTAAATCTATATAGTGGAGAGTGGTTTGAGAATATGCGCTCGCAAGAGCTGGCGGGCAGTGTTGGTGTGCCATATAGAAGAGAGTCGTTCTGGCACAAGACGCTCGTAATAGATTTTGACAGAGAGTTTAATCTTGCCGATGCTGGTTCTCTTGCAAACAATGCGAGAGGAAAAAGTCTTAGCCAGTTGCATCACGACATAGACTCGCTCAATCATTATTATGACAGCATAGGCCATGTGTTCTATAATGATGCAAAGCAGATAGTTTATAATATACCTAATCTAAAGCAGAAAGACTCGCTGCGCATTGCTAAGATGAACGACAGGGAACTTGTCCTCGACTCTATGTTTGCAAAGCATAGCAATTCGGAGAGAAGGGCAGCCCTTAACACAGCGTTGGCACGGTCGCAGCAGCAAGCAAGCGACTTAGAGTTTCGGAGCATGCTGACTTCTGACGGCGACAAGATAATCCGTCAGCACCGTATCGAGAAATGGAACAAGTTTACGCTTGCCCTGTCGTGCATAATATTTTTCTTCATTGGTGCACCGCTTGGAGCAATTATAAGGAAGGGCGGACTCGGCGTGCCGATTATTATTAGCGTCTTGGTGTTCATTATATATTATATCCTTGACAATACTGGATATAGAATGGCGCGAGGTGGAATATGGGCAGTATGGTTCGGAAAAGGAATAGCAACAGCGGTGCTTGCCCCAGTAGCAATATTCTTCACCTATAAGGCAAACAACGACTCTGCTGTGTTCAACGTAGATGCCTACAGAAATGTACTGATGAGGATGCTTGGACTGAGAATGAAACGACCTTCTTATGGCAAGGAAGTGATAATCAATGATCCGCATTATGCAGAAGATGTACAGACAATCAAGACAATGAATGACGAAATAGAACGCTACTCGTCGGTTCACAGACTGAAAACACCTCCAAATGTTGTAAGCACTTTTTTCCGTTATCAGCCTGATAATGAGATAGAAACCATGAACGAACAGTTGGAGGCTATGATAGAAGATTTGTCTAACAGCCGCGACAAAGTGATAGTGGGCACGCTCAGCACATATCCAGTCTTGGCAGTGAAAGCGCACACAAGGCCATTTGACCGAAAGTGGATGAATGTTACGTCTGCCGTAATCCTGCCATTGGGAATATTCTTCTATTTCAGAATGTGGCGCTTCCGCCGCCGTCTGCATCGCGACTTAAGGACAATTACAAATGCTAATAACATTATACTGTCGCAGATCGTAAAAAACGGATGGGATAAGTAATAGCATTATATTTATATTATATAATAAGGTATAAATAGAAAAAACGAAACACTAATTTTATAATTTTGAAATAATAACAACTTAAACATAGGTAAATGACTATGGAAACAACAAAACTGAATACTATAGAGGAGGCTCTCGTAGATTTTAAGGAAGGTAAATTCGTTATTGTTGTTGATGACGAAGACAGAGAGAACGAAGGTGACCTCATCATGGCTGCCGAGAAGATAACACCAGAAAAGGTGAACTTCATGCTGAAGAACGCCAGAGGTGTGCTTTGTGTGCCTATCACGATAAGCAGATGCAAGGAACTGGACTTGCCACATCAGGTGTCTGACAATACTTCAATGCTTGGCACACCGTTCACTGTTACGGTAGACAAGCTCGAAGGATGCTCTACAGGTGTGTCGGCAAGCGACCGCGCTGCAACAATACGTGCATTGGCTGACCCAAAGTCTACTCCGCAGACCTTCGGCAGGCCAGGACATATCAACCCTCTATACGCACAAGATCACGGAGTGCTTCGCCGAAGCGGACACACAGAGGCAGCAGTAGACCTCTGTCGCCTGTCTGGACTCTATCCTGCAGGTGCGCTGATGGAAATAATGAACGAGGATGGAACAATGGCAAGAATGCCACAGTTGCAAAAACTGGCTAAGGAATGGGACATGAAAATTATTTCAATCAAAGACCTAATAGCCTACCGTCTGAAAAAAGAGTCAATCATAGAAGTTGGCGATGAAGTTGACATGCCTACAGAATACGGACATTTCAAACTGATTCCTTTCCGTCAGCAAAGCAACGGACTTGAGCACATGGCTCTTGTCAAAGGCGAGTGGGAACCAGACGAACCAATCCTTGTGCGCGTACATTCTTCTTGCTCTACTGGCGACATATTCAGCAGTAAGCGCTGCGACTGCGGCGAACAACTGCACAAGGCTATGCAGATGATTGAAAAAGAAGGCAAGGGAGTCCTTGTCTATATGCAGCAAGAGGGCAGGGGCATCGGACTGATGAACAAGATTGCAGCATATAAGTTGCAGGAAGAAGGATATGACACCGTAGACGCTAATCTTCACTTAGGCTTCAAGAGCGACGAGCGAGACTATGGCTGCGGAGCGCAGATGCTAAGACACCTCGGAGTGAAAAAGATGAGACTCATGTCAAACAACCCTGTAAAGCGAGTTGGTCTTGCTGCTTACGGACTTGAGATAGTAGAGAACGTACCTATAGAGATTACTCCTAACGAGTATAATCTGCGCTATCTGAAGACAAAGAAGGAGCGCATGGGGCACAACCTGCACCTATAACAGGCAAGTCTTTGCAAAATATAACTTAATATAAAAATGCAAAACTTTTATGCGCATTATAAAATAAAATGCGGATAAATGCGTTTTCAAAAGTAAGCAATTAGCATGTGCTGGGCAAGAAACAGCGCAATGCCAATAGTGTAAATACTGCCTTTTTCAGAGAATGATATTGCCAATATCACCTTTGAATTGAGAAAAAAACGCCAAAAAGGTTGTTAAAACTTCTTAATAGTAAGGATAGTTCATGCGTTTTTATTATCTTTGCGAAGTTAAAAACACACTTAGGTGATAAAATCGTAAGTAATTGACGGCTGGAAACAGCAAAATATCATATCGAGAGAAATATTATAACTAATTATTAATAATTTTAAATCTAAAAAAATCAATTATGGCAACAACAAAAACAGCTAGCCCTAAAAAGAATCAGGGCTTTCAAGGAGTTAGAGGTGCATTCTGGATTATCATAGTTTGCGCTATCGTAGCATTTATCGTATTCTTCACATGGTTTGGACACGCTTCTCACTTTGCTGACGAAAGCATGGAGCAGCCAACTGACGTTTGGGGTACAATCTTCAAGGGTGGTATCATCGTACCAGTTATCCACTCTCTGCTTCTCACCGTAATCGCTATGTCTATTGAGCGCTGGCTCGCTCTTAAGACCGCATTCGGTAAGGGTTCACTGCCTAAGTTTGTTGAAAGCATCAAGGCTGCCCTCAATGCTAATGATTTCGCTAAGGCTAAGCAGCTCTGCGACAAGCAGAAGGGTTCTGTTGCTAATGTAGTTTACGCTTCACTCAACGCTTATGATGAAATGCAGTCTACATCTGGTATCAAGAAAGCACAGAAGGTTGCTAAGATTCAGCAGGCACACGAAGAAGCTACTCAGCTCGAAATGCCTACACTGACAATGAACCTGCCTATCATCGCTACTATCGTAACACTGGGTACTCTTACCGGTCTTCTCGGTACCGTTGTAGGTATGATTCGTTCATTCTCTGCTCTTTCTGCAGGTGGTGGTGCTGACTCAGCTGCTCTGTCACAAGGTATTTCTGAGGCTCTTATCAACACAGCCTTCGGTATCGCAACATCTTGGTTCGCAGTTGTTTCTTACAACTACTACACCAACAAGGTAGACAAGTTGACATACGCCCTCGATGAGGTTGGTTATTCAATCGCTCAGACCTACGAAGCAAACCACGCAGAAGAAGCTTAATTTTTTGCTAACCCTTTAAAATTTTATCGCTATGGGTAAAGTAAAAATTAAGAAAAGTGACATCTGGATAGACATGACACCTATGTCTGACGTGATGACACTGTTGTTGACCTTCTTCATGTTGACGAGTACTTTCGTCAAGAATGAGCCAGTGAAGGTTAATACACCAGGTTCAGTGTCAGAGATTAAGGTGCCAGAAAACGGTGTCTTGACAATCTTGGTGAGTCCTGAAAAGGATGCTGCCGGAAAACCAACCGGTGAAGGCCAAGTATTTATGAGTATTGATAATGTAGACCAATTAGAGGCTACTCTGACAGATATGACCGGACAGTTCGGTATCAATCTCTCTGGAGAGCAGATTAAGAACTTCAAAGCTGAGTCAACATTCGGTGTTCCTATGACCGAACTTGCTAACTATCTGTCTCTTTCAAGCCAGAATAGAGCAAAGACTATTGGCGAGAAGGGTATTCCACTTGACAGTATCGACGGTGGTATGAGCGAATTCCAGTTATGGGTTAATGCAGCTCGTGCAGCTAACAACGATATCAAAATAGCTTTGAAGGCTGATGCTACCACACCTTATAAGACTGTTAAGAAAGTCATGAACGAACTTCAGGACATGGATGAGAGCCACTACTACATGATTACAAATCTTAAGAAATCGGAGGAAGAGTAATGGCAAAGAAGAAAGAAAGCAAACAGAAAAAAATGAACGTCCGCGTCGACTTTACGCCGATGGTGGATATGCTCATGCTTCTTATCACATTCTTCATGCTCTGTACAACATTGAGTAAGCCACAGACAATGGAGCTTACCATGCCTAGCAACGAGGACGTACAGGACGACAAGAAGAATGAGGCTAAGGCTTCTGAGACAGTAACTCTCTATGTTGCAGCCGATAATAAGATTTACTATGGTGAAGGAATTCCTCAGTACGATAATCCTAACTGGCTGAAAGAAACCCGTTGGGGCAACGGTAAGGACGGAGTTCGTAATGTTCTCAGAAACCATGCTACAGAAGACGGAACTGTGCCTGTTAAGCGCATTGAGCTGGCTGTTAAGGAACTGAATGCTAAGAAAGCTAAGGAACCTAAGATGTGGCCAGACTCAACCTTCCAGAGAGAGTTGAACAAACTCAAGAGAGGTGAACTTGACGACGGTAAGATTCCTACACTGACAGTGGTTATCAAGCCAACCGACAATGCTTCTTATAAGAACATGGTTGACGCTCTTGATGAAATGCAGATTTTGAGTATTGGTACTTATGTTATCGACAAGATTAGCTCTGATGACAAACATTTGTTAGAGTCTAAGGGTGTTAAGATGTAAGATGACATAATAACTTTAAAAAGATTAGAATACAATGGCAAAAATAGATTTATTCGATCCTAAATGGGTAGATATGGTGTTCGCCGACAAGAACCAGTCATACGGAGCTTATCAGTTGCGTAAGGGTACTTCTGGCCGTAACATCAAAGCCCTTGTTATCCTGCTCATTGCTGCATTGCTTATCGGAGGCTTCCTTGCTTGGAAAGTAATTGAAGAACAAAGAGAAGCTGAGCGCATTGCACGTATGGAAGCTCTTGAGCTTTCTAAACTGCAAGAGCAGGCTCGTGAAAAGAAAGAACAGCCAAAGATTGAAAAGCAGATCGAACCTGAAAAGGTGAAGGAAGTTGTTCGTGAAACTCAGAAGTTCACAGCACCTGTCATCAAGAAGGACGAACTCGTAAAAGAGGAAAACCAGCTGACTAATCAGGCTGACTTGAAAGAAGACGTAGCTGTCGGTGCTAAAGACCAAGAAGGTACTAAAGACCGTCTTACTGAGGCTATCAAGGTTGAAGAAGAGGTAGGTACACCTCCTCCACCAGAACCAAAGAAAGAGGTTGCAGAAAAGATCTTTGAGGTTGTTGAAAAGTCACCATCTTTCAAGGGTAACATTAATCAGTGGCTCAACCAGAACTTGCGTTATCCTGCAGCTGCTGAGGAAAATGGTATTGAAGGTAAGGTAATTGTGCAATTTGTCGTAGAAAAAGACGGTTCAGTAACTCAGATTAAGGCTGTTCGCAGCCCTGACCCATCTCTTGAAAAAGAGGCTATACGCGTCGTTTCTATGATGCCGAAGTGGACTCCAGGTATCAATAATGGTCAGCCAGTTCGTGTTAAGTACACATTGCCTGTCTCATTCAAGCTTCAGTAATAAAGTTTTTTCTTCATTCACGATGAAAAAGAATTTTTATATCACATTTCTATTATTCTTTGTTGTAGGTTGCATCTTCGTAGCCTGCACAAAGAAGAATAGAGGTGGCAGAACAGATACTAAAACGTCAGGGACGATTTCTTTCGTCTCTGACGAAAGTTTTAGCCCCATAATCGATGAGTTAAGGGAACAGTTTGAATATCAGTATCCTAAGGCTCATCTTACTCCAAACTATACAGATGAAATTGAAGGTCTTAATAAGCTTAAGAACCTTCAGACTTGCTTATTGATTACTTCACGAGGACTGACTGAGAGCGAGATAGCTTATTTCAGGACAAAGAAGCAGATACCTGTCGTAATGCCTATTGGTTATGACGGTCTTGCTCTGATTGTCAATAAGCAGAATATTGACACATGTATTACCGTTAATGATGTAAAGAAAATCCTTAGCGGCGAAGTGAGAAATTGGAATCAAGTATATAAAGGTTCTAATAGGGGAGAGATTGAAGTTGTTTTCGACAACAAACAGTCTGCTACACTTCACTATGTAGTTGATTCAATTCTTGGTGGTAAGCCCATTGACAGCCCTAATATTGTGGCAGCCAAGACAAGTAAAGACGTTATTGACTATGTAGACAAAACCCCGAATGCTATCGGTGTTATTGGCTCCAACTGGTTGAATGACCGTAGAGACTCTACCAACACTACTTTTAAGAAGAATATCCATGTCATGAATGTGACAACACGCGATATAGCAACTCCTCAGAATAGCTGGAAGCCATATCAAGGCTACTTGCTTGATGGACGTTATCCTTTTGTTCGTACTCTTTATGCAATAGCAGTTGATCCACAGCGTGCTTTGCCTTGGAGTTTTGCTAATTTCATAGCAGGTCCAAAAGGACAGCTGATTATTTTCAAAGCAGGTCTGCTGCCATATAGAGGTGAGATAAATATAAGGACTGTAAATGTCAAAAAAGAATAAATAGACAATTTCAGAACTTAATTATAAAAAAGATAATACCGCAAATAAGATACTAATAATGAAGTCTTAATTAAGATTGTAACGATTTATTTAGCATTTATATATTTGAAGAAAGTATATTGTTAAACCATTTAAAATCAATTCGGATAAAAAAGAAATAATTATAGTATTTTATATTTGAATTATAGTTTAATTAAAAAATGAATGTTTAATTTAAAGTAGAGAACGACTATGAAGATTTTTAATAAATATCTGCTCGCAGGTGTGATGGTAATGGGATTATCATCATCTGCAATGTCGCAAGATGTTGACTATAAGACAATGCTTGCGCCTATTACATCGGCTTTGAAGGCCAATCCAACTGGTGTTGATGTTGCTAAGGACTTAGTAAAGAACTACACCAAAGTGTTTAAGAAAAATCCAGAGGCACTTGTTGCTTTAGGCAACAGCTATTTGAGCGCAAAGCAGTTTGATAAGGCTTCTGAATGTGCTGATTTAGCATTGAAGAAAAATCCTAACTATGGTAATGCTTATATTCTCAAAGGCGACGTAGAGGCTTTGAAGGATGATGGAGGTGCTGCTGCTAACTGGTATGATCGTGCAATTTTTGCTGATCCACAGAATGCAGAAGGTTATTTGCGCTATGCAAATGTATTCCGCAAAGTTAATCCTCAAGAGTCAGAGCGAGTTCTTAACGAATTGCGCAAGATTATGCCAAACTTCCCTGTAGAGGCTGAGCTAGGTCACTCTAACTATCTTACAAGAAACTATGATAAGGCTCTTGAGTTCTTCCAGATGGCTAAGAAGGAGAGCATAGACGAAGAGAAGTTTGTTGAGTATGTATTTACTGCAAATATTCTTGGTAATAAGGAACTCTCACTTGATGTTGCAAAGCAGGGTGTAAGCATCCATCCTAACAGTTTAGCTCTTATTCGTCTTGCTGTAATTAATGCTATTGACTTGGGTGAAAATGCTGATGCGTTGAAATATGCAATGATGGTGTTCAACGATAACGGTAAGAAGAATGCAACAGACTATATTAACTATGGTCGTGCACTCAATGGCAATGGACAGTATGATGAAGCTATTGCACAGTTCGAAACCGCGCTGAAAGAGGACGCGGAGAAGGTTGAGGCTTATCGCTATATGTCTGATTCTTACAAAGGAAAGGACGAGATGGACAAGAGTCTTGAACTTATGCAGAAATACCTTAACTTGAACGATGAAGCTAAACCATCAGACTATAAGTCTCTGGCTGACATCTATATGAAGAACGTTGAAGAAGGTATTGATAAGGAAAATAACCTCAAGAAAGCACTTAGTGTATTTGACGACGTTATTAAGAAATATCCTCAAATATCAGCATGGGCTTATCTTCAGAAAGCAAATGATGCTTACACTGCAGAAAATGATGATTTAGCAATTGAGAATTATGATAAGGTAATTGAAATTGTAGAAAATAAACCTGAACGTGATGAAACAGATTTAAATTATCTAAAGCGTGCTTATAAGATTGCAGGTTACACATACTGGGCAGGAAGAGACGATTTTGAGAAGGCTAAGGTTTATCTTAACAAACTTTATGATCTTGATCCTAATGATAATGTCGCTAAACAGGCACATGAAGCTCAGCAAGAAGAAACTGCTCAAGCTGAGGATTAATATTTAGGAAATAAATAAAGATTAAAATATTGGAGAGGTGTGCTATAAGCGCACCTCTCTTTGTTTTCACATTATCGGCATTCATTATAGTCCTAATCAAATTGTTGAGTTATTTTGTCAATATTAAGTGTAATATGTTATATTTATTTTGGCAATTCATCAAAGATTTACTAATTAATTTAAGTATATGCGGAAATTTTTTTATCTTTGCAATATCTAAAACTCTCAAAGTTTTATTTTGTGGCGCAGATTTGAAGTTTATATAAATTATAATTCCGTATATTTAGTTATTAGGAAAATTACAAAACTATTTGAATATGAAAAAAACTAACTCTTTTTTTACTCTAGTGTTCATGCTGCTTTTATCTGCAGTTGGTGTAAAAGCACAAGCACCTGTTGCATCATTCACTGCTGACGAGGCTTCACTTACATATTATGAACAAGGATGGGACTCGGAAAGCGATTTCAGCAAGTGGACATATTCTGCCAATACTTCTTATGTTACATGGGAATTGGCTGAAAAGCCTTCTTTCTCTGGGACTTCATTCAATGATGGTTTTAACAAGATAGAGAAGCAAAGCAAATACTCTTTGGCAATAGAATATTCTTCTTCATACAAGGATGAAAGTGCGACGTCACCTGCAATTACTGTGCGAGATAATTCTACTGTTGAATATTATGTATGCCTTTATTCTGTATGGTATTTTAATGCCGATTTAAAGTTTTTCGTTACAGATGTGAATACTGGTGAAAAAGAACAACTTGTCAGTACTTTTATTTGGGCACAAGACAATGGGTTCACAGGTCCTAACTGGGTTAAGTTCTCTTTCGATTTATCGAAATATGCAGGTAAGACTTGCCAGTTTAGTTTTCAGTATGTTGGAACTGAAGGCGAAAATGCATATATTGACGGTTTTAGGTTGAAGCAGAAAGACGATTCCGACAATTCCGTTATAACAATTTTTGAAGGCGAGGATGTGCATTTCTGCGATCTTTCTTCAAATGCTCCAACATCATGGAGATGGCAGCTCGAAGGTGCTACACCAAATGTATCAATAGAGCAGAATCCCGTAGTGTCTTACAATCAAGTAGGTGACTATAGTGTGTCGCTTACAGCAGAAAATGCTGATGGTTCTTCTACTTATACTCGTCAAAACTATATTCACGTTATTGCTCAGTCGCCAGTTGCACTAATAGGTATTCCAGATGAGGGCTATCTTTCACCTTGGGTTTATTGTTTTGTACCGCTAAATACTGCCGTTCAGTTTAAAGACCTCTCAACAGGCAGGCCTACATCTTGGAACTGGACTTTCGAAGGCGCAACACCATCAACATCAACTGAGCAGAACCCTATAGTAGAATATGGAAAAGAAGGTGTTTACGGTCTGACTTTAGACGTTGAAAATGCTGCAGGTCAGTCGAATGATTTCTTGAAGAATGCTATACAAGCGGGAGGTACGCAAGATGTGTGGAATATTCAGCCAGAAGAAACTGCTGACTTAGGCAGAATCAGTCTTGGATTCTATGGCAACTATGCTGGTACAAACTGGTTGGGAATGAAGCTGTTTGCTGAACATTATAAAAAGCCTGTAGTTGCTGCAAGCATTGATAAAGTAAAAGTATATTTTGAAACAACTACTACCGTTACACCAGATGCGCCTATAACTGTTAGCATTTGCCGAGTTGGATCAGACGGGAATCCAGGAGAAGAACTTGCGTCTTCGACATTGAGAGCCGATGAACTTGTGTATGACAAAAATGAAGTAGTGCCAACCGAGTTTGTTTTCAGTCAGCCAGTAAGAGTTGATGATGAATTTTTTGTAACTATAGGTCCTTTCCCAAACAATTCTACCGACAAAGGTTATGATGACATAAGTATTCTCTGTGTACGCAGAGATGAAGGTCAAGTCAGTACTACATGGCATCTGCTTGAAGATGAAGATGCTCAAGGAAATAGTCTTGGAACTTTCCAGTGGTATCGAAATGTTGACGGTCCTCTTTCTATGGCAGTTACTCCAAGTCTGACTTATCAGATAGAAGAAAACAGTATTTCACAGTCACAGCTTGACAAACAATCACCATATTTGACAAGTCATATAGAATACTATAATGTTTTAGGTCAGTGCTTGGGTAATGAAAGTACCAATTTGAAAGGTGTTGTCATTGTGAAAGGTACAAACGGGAAAACTAAGAAGATACTGAGATAATTGGGAAAGACACGGCTGTGACAGAATTACCAATAACCCAATTGTTTGATGGAAGAAGAGTTATAATATATACATTCACACAAAGTTACTCGCGAGACGGACAATAAACGTGGGGACAAAGTTAAGATAATATGAAATATTGTAATTATTAAAAGAGTGTTTTAACCTAAATTTTTAAAGTTATGAAAAGATTGATAATGTTACTGACTTCAGTAATTGTTGCGTTAAGTTCAATGGGACAAAACAACAATGATGATGACATGATAAAGCCCTCTGACAATGCCGTGATAGAGGAATGGTATCCTTCTGGCAGATTTGAATATTATGATGGCATTAAAGAAACAATGGTTTGCAAATTTGGAGAATCATCAAGCACGAAATTTCTCGTAGCATTTGAAGGCAATGATGTCTATATCTCAGGATTCAATCGCTTTGATTATGACAATGATGGCAAGCCATATTGGATTGTAGGAACACTTGATGGCAAGTATATCACATTCCAATCGTCGCAGTTAGTTTCAAAGTGGGATTACAATGAACCATCAACTGAAGTTGTTGGCTATAACAAAGACACGAAAGAATATGATGTGCCTTTCACGATGGAGTATGAGGAGGAATCTCATACTATAAAGATGATAGACCCATATCAGATTCGGGTTATTTACGAACGAGGCTACGATCATTATCTCTCTTTCACATTATCAGAAGAAGACCAAAGCATACCTCCGAAAGATGCAATAATAGAAGATTACAACTATCATGGAAAGTTCACTTATCCCAGTGATGCTTTTTCATTCGATTGGGCTAAGGCTCAAGTTGTTTTCCATGGCAACAACATCTATATCAAAGGTCTTCTCTGTCGCGATGCCTTTGTTACTGGTGAAAATATGCCCGACGATTGGTTGGTAGGAACCAAGAATGGTGATGCCTATGTTTTCGAGAATGGTCAGTTTGTTGGAGCAACTGACTACTACAATAAGGAAGTCTATTTCACTGGAGCAAGCATGGAAGGCAGCTCATGGAATGTCAATGAGTTCTCACTCAGCTACGATCCTGAGACGGAAATCCTAACGGGCAACAATATGATAGGAGCTGTAAGGAACATGAATAGAACAGACTGGGATAATGTGTATGAACTTATTTCCAATGTGGTGCTGACCAAAGATCCTAACAGTATTATAGAGATAGCGCCTGAAGATAATAATTCTCCCAGCTATGACCTTCAGGGAAGAAGACTGAAAGGCAAGCCATCAAGAGGTATTTATGTGAAAGACGGAAAGAAAGTTGTAGTGAGATAAAGTAGATAATACAAGCAATATTAATGAAATAGTTATTAGCTATATCTCAAAAACGAAAGCCAAGAGATCAGAAATGTGGTTCTCTTGGCTTTAACTTTATCTTCATTTCCCTACTTATTAAAAGATAATTTGTCTCGTTTTTATGTTAACCAATAGACTTATTTGTTAAATAAATCGTTTTTATTTCATAATTCCAATTCTTTTCATTACTTTTGTGCCGTTATGGGTATACTCTATATTGTTCCAACACCTATTGGCAATTTGGAAGACATGACATTGCGCGCCATTCGCATTCTTAAAGAGGCAGATCTGGTGTTAGCAGAAGACACACGAACATCTGGTGTCTTGCTGAAACACTATGATGTTAAGAACCAGCTCATGTCACATCATAAGTTTAATGAACATACTACGACACACAATATAGTTGAACGCCTAAAAGCAGGACAGACTATTGCTCTCATTAGCGATGCAGGAACACCAGGTATTTCCGATCCTGGATTTTTCCTTGTCAGAGAAGCTGTTGCAGAAGGAATAGAGGTGCAAACCCTGCCAGGTCCTACAGCTTTCGTTCCTGCATTAGTATCATCAGGTCTCCCAGACGACAGATTTTGTTTCGAGGGATTCCTTCCGCAGAAAAAGGGTAGGGCAACACGGCTTGAAAGTCTGAAAGAAGAAACACGCACAATGATTTTCTACGAATCACCCTACAGGCTTCTGAAGACCCTTCAACAATTTGCTGAAGTATTTGGAGAAGAACGCCAGGTAAGCGTAAGCAGAGAAATTTCGAAACTACATGAACAACATATCAGAGGAACACTTGCAGAAGTGATAGCGCACTTTACAGAAGTGGAACCTCGCGGAGAAATAGTAATCGTCTTAAGTGGTATTAACCCTAAAGATAAAAAATCAAAAAAATAAATTTATTATGAAAAAGTTATTGTTAATAACCGTTTGTTTCCTTGCTTTGGCAGGTTGTAAACAAGAAAAGACAGTTCCATTGGAACTAAACCAAATGCAGAATGACTCTCTCCAGAAAATCATTGACCAACGTGACAACGAAATCAATGACATGATGGCTACCCTCAATCAGATACAGGAAGGTTTCCGACTCATAACTGAGGCTGAAAACAGAGTGTCTGTTGTTAAAGATGGTGAAGGCAGCAACAAGACTGAACAGATTAAGAACAACATTCGCTTTATCCAGAGCAGAATGCAGGAAAACCGAGAACTTATTGACAAACTGCGTAAGCAACTCCGCGAAAGTACATTCAAGAGCGAAGAACTTAAACGTACACTTGACGGACTTGTAAAGCAACTTGACGACAAAGACAAGGAACTTGCACAGTTGCGTGCAGAACTGAGCGCTAAGGATATTCACATCTCTGAACTTGATGAAACTATTAGCAACCTCAACACTAATGTTGCTGACCTGAAGAATCAGAGCACACAAAAATCGCAAACTATCAGCGAGCAAGACAAGCAATTGAACACAGCTTGGTATGCTTTCGGAACAAAGAGCGAATTGCGTGAACAGAATATCCTTGTTAAGGGTGATGTCCTGAAGGGCAACTTCAATAAGAATTATTTCACAAAGATTGATATCAGAGTAGATAAGGAAATCAAACTTTATTCAAAGTCTGCAAAACTGCTTACATCTCACCAGCCAGGCAGCTATACTCTTACAACAGATGCCAACGGACAGTATGTACTCAGAATCACAAATCCGCAACAATTCTGGCAGGCGAGCAAATATCTTGTTGTTTTAGTTAAGTAACAAAACACATCTTTATATATTATACATAATATTATAGTATTTATAATATAATAACTTTGGTCAGTTTCACAACCTGAGTGAATCAGGGAGTGAAACTGATTGAAGTAAAAATAAAAAAGATTCCATTAAGTTAGAAACAAGCTTAAGAATCTTTCTTCATAACGATTCTAAACCAAAGACATTATGTCATACTTGTGAAATAAGATAAGCAGAAATAACTACTATAGAACGTACAAACCACGATTATTTAAATTCTAGTAACAGATTGTAAGTAAAATCACTCTTTTTTCTATTTGAACTTGCTTTTATATTTTTTTGTCAATAATATATTTTATAAAAATAATGACTACAGAAATTGGCAAATGTTAAAAAAAACAATGATGAAAGCAAGAAAATGTCGTTTTTTACTCTTAAAACTTAATTTTTTTAGTTTATTGTTTGCTAAATTTTGAGAAAACAACTAAATTTGCAGTCTGTAATGGTGAAAAATAATATATAACAATAATAATAATTTTAAAGTAAGCGAGAGGTTTATATGAGAAAAAGACTATGCTTGATTTTGGCCGGTTTTTTCCTATCAATAGGAATGGCTCTGGCTCAAACAACAGTTTCGGGAACTGTCATCTCTGCAGAAGACAATGAACCGATTATTGGTGCCTCTGTTAAAGTAAAAGGTACCCAAACTGGTGCTGCTACTGATTTGGATGGTCATTTCGAAATCAGTACGAACCAAAGTAATCCTGTGCTGGAAGTGACTTTCATGGGAATGGAACCCGTTACAGTTAAGGGTGGACAGAACATGAAAATTGTTATGCAGCCAGAAAAAAGCACACGAGAACTTGAAGAAGTTGTCGTAACAGGTATCCAAAAAATGGATAAGCGACTCTTCACAGGTGCTACAACAAAGGTGGATGCTGACAAGGCTCGTCTGGATGGTGTTGCCGACGTATCACGTGCTCTTGAAGGACGTGCTGCTGGTGTGTCTGTGCAGAACGTGTCAAGTACTTTCGGTACAGCTCCAAAAATCCGTGTTCGTGGTGCTACATCAATTTATGGTAGCTCATCACCATTGTGGGTTGTTGATGGTGTCATCATGGAAGATGCTGTTAACGTAAGTGCTGACGACCTTTCTTCTGGTGACGCAGAGACTCTGATCTCAAATGCTATCGCAGGTCTTAACGCAGACGACATCGAAAGTTTCCAAGTTTTGAAGGACGGTTCTGCTACATCTATCTACGGTGCGCGTGCCATGTCTGGTGTGGTTGTTATTACAACTAAGAAAGGACGTGCCGGCCACAGCTCACTTAATTATACAGGTGAGTTTACATATCGTATGAAACCTAATTATGGCCAGTACAACATCTCTAACTCTCAGGAGCAGATGGGTATCTATAAGGAAATGGCTGCAAAGGGCTGGCTTGAGTTCACCGCTGTTAAGAATGCAGCTTCTGCAGGTCTTTATGGTCGTATGTATGACTTGATTGATCAGTATGACCCAACAACAGGTTTCGGACTTCCATATACCGAAGCTGCTATGAATGCTTATTTGCAGCAGGCTGAGTTCCGTAACACAGACTGGTTTGACCTGTTGTTCAATAACAACATTATGCAAACTCACTCTATCAGTATTTCTTCTGGTACAGACAAGTCAAGCATGTATGCTTCTTTGTCTGCAATGATGGATCCAGGATGGTATAAAGATAGTAAGGTACAACGCTACACAGCAAACATCAATGCTTCTTACAACCTTTCTAAGAACTTGACTTTGACAATGCGTACAAATGGTTCTTATCGTGATCAGAAAGCTCCAGGTACACTTAACCAGAGTGTAGATGTCGTATCAGGTGCTGTAAATCGTAACTTCGATATCAACCCATTTAGTTTTGCATTGAATACAGCTCGTACACTTGACCCAACTCAGACTTATACTCGTAACTATGCATACTTCAACATATTCAATGAGTTGGACAACAACTATATCGATGTTGATGTTATGGATATGAAGTTCCAGGGTGAACTTTCTTGGAAACCTATTCGTGGTCTCGAATTTACCGCATTAGGATCTTACCGTATTAACCAGTCAAGCCGTGAGCACTATGTGTTGAGCAATGCTAACCAGGCATTGGCATATCGTGCAGGTGTTGACAATCCTAATATTATGTATAGCAACTCTTACCTTTATACAGACCCTGACGTACCAAACTCATTGCCAATGTCAGTAATGCCTGAAGGAGGTATCTATACTATCAACCGCAACTCTGTAAAGCAACTTGACTTCCGTGGAACAGTAAACTACAACCACGTATGGCAGGTTAATGATATTGACACACATATCTTAGGTGTTTTTGCTGGTATGGAAGCAAACCGTGCAGACTACGATGCTTCTGAACACAATGATTATGGTGTTGACTATGAAAACAGCCGTAACGTAATCAATACATGGCAGTTCTTCAAACAAGCTAAGGAAGAAGGTGCTTCTTTGGTTTCATTTGGTAAGTCTTGGAACCGTCGTTTAGCATACTTCGCTAATGTAAACTATTCTTATAGAGGTCGTTACGTGTTGAACTTGACAGGTCGTTACGATGGTTCTAACCAACTTGGTAAGAGTCGCAGCGCTCGCTGGCTGCCAACATGGAACGTTTCAACTTCTTGGAATGCTCATGAAGAGAAGTTCTTCAAAGAGCTTATGCAGAAGACCAACTATGCAATTTCTCACGGTACACTCCGTTTGTCTTATTCTCTTGTAGGTGAGCAGACAACAGCATCAAATGCTCTGCCAATCTTCTACCCTTCAGAAGTATGGCGTCCACAGGCTGACCAACATGAGACAGAGATTTACTTGTCTAACTTAGCAAATAAGGAACTCACATACGAGAAGAAACACGAGTTTAACGTTGGTGTTGACCTCGGTTTCATACAGAACCGCTTAAACTTAGTTGCTGACTTCTATTGGCGTGACAACTTTGACCTGATGGGTTACCTCAATACTCAGGGTGCTGGTGGTCAGATTCGTAAGTTTGCTAACGTTGCATCTATGCGTTCTCATGGTGTTGAGGCAACTATCTCTAGTCACAATATTATGTCAAAGGATTTCAATTGGCATACTGACTTGACATTTGCTTACAGCAAAACAACTATTACTGAGCTCCTTTCTCAGTCACGTGTTATTGACCTCGTTTCTGGTAGCGGTTTCGCTCGTGTAGGTTATGCTCACCGTGCATTGTTCTCAATCCCATTCGTTGGTCTTAATGATGAGGGTATTCCTCAGATTATTAACGAAGATGGTAATGTAACAACAACAAACATCAACTTCCAAGAGTTTGATAAACTTGACTTCTTGAAGTATGAAGGTCCAACAGAACCTACTGTTACTGGTGGTTTGAACAATATGCTTCAGTGGAAGAACTGGCGTTTAAACATCTTCATTACTTATTCATTTGGCAATAAGTTGCGCCTTGATCCAGTATTCTCTTCAAGTTATTCAGACCAGACAGCTATGCCTAAGGAATTCAAGAACCGTTGGGTAACTCCAGGTGATGAAAAGATTACTACAATCCCAGCTATCGCTTCAGTACGTCAGTACTATAACGACTATACGTTAGGATATGCTTACAATGCATACAACTATTCTACAGCTCGTATAGCTGATGGTGGTTTCATTCGTATGAAGGATATTTCTCTTACTTACGATTTCAACCCATCACTCATTCGCAAGATAGGTCTTGGCTCTGCTTCTCTCAAGCTTGATGCTACAAACCTCTTCTTGATCTACTCTGATAGTAAACTTAATGGACAGGATCCTGAATTCGTAAACGCAGGTGGTGTTGCATCTCCACTTTCTAAGCAGTTCACTCTAACAGTTCGTTTGGGTATCTAATTTAGTAATAAATAAACAAAGACTATTATTTAAGAAAATATTATGAAGTCAATTAAATTTTTAGCACTTATGCTCTTTGCTGTGCTCGGCTTTTCTGCTTGTAGCGACAGTTTCTTGGATAAGAATCCAGATGAGCGTATTTTAATTGATACTGAGCAGAAAGTAGTTAAGTTGCTTACTTCTGCTTACCCAACAGGTAGCTATATGTGGTTGGGTGAATTGTTGAGCGATAACATTATTGACAATCAGGCTCCACACCTTCCTTCTAGCTCTTCTGTAAAGCAGATTGTAACAAAATATAATTATAGTTCTTATGCACGTTGGGATGACCAATTATTCCGTTTTGAGCCTGCAACTATGGCTACTTACAATGATTGGGACTCTCCAGGTACATTGTGGCAGTCTTACTATAGCTCTATTTCAACAGTAAATCATGCTCTTCAAGCTATTGATGAAATTGTTGCAAAGAATAACCATGAAACTGAAGTTCTCAAGGCTGCTCGTGCTGAGGCCCTTTTGATACGTGCTTATAGCCATTTTATGCTAGCACAGTTGTTTAGCCCAGCATATATGGATGAAGAAAAGAGCAGCCAGCCTGATCAAGTTGGTATTCCTTATGTAACTGAAGTTGAAGATGTTGTAAGAAAGGACTACCAACGTGGAACTGTAGCTGAAACTTATGCTAAGATTCAGAAAGACTTAGAGGATGCTCTTCCAAACATTTCTGATAGAAACTTCGAGAAACCAAAATGGCACTTTAATGTTAATGCTGCTCATGCATTTGCTGCTCGTTTCTATTTGACAACACGTCAGTATGAAAAGGTTATTCAGCATGCTAATGCAGTACTTGGAACTGATCCTGCAACATCTGCACAGTGGACAATGGACTATTCTCGTTTCACTTCTGATTTGTCTTCTTTCAGTGACTATTCAAAAGTTTGGCAGTCTCCAGATTTGAAGAATAACCTCATGTTGATGGCAACATATTCTATCCATTATCGTCGTACATTCGGTTATCGTTATTCATGTGCAGGTCCTGCAGCTCGTGCCGCATTTATGATTCACTCTAGCCCATTATGGAGTGGTTACATTCTTCCTGCATTTGGTGTTGCAGGCTTCACTGCTGCATCTTCAAGTTCTCAGGACTATGGTTTCACAACAACTAAGATTGGTGAAGAGTTTGAATATTCTGATAAGATTGCTGGTATTGGATATCCTCACCAGATTCTTACTCCATTCACAGCTAATCTTCTCTTGCTAGAGCGTGCTGAAGCAAAGGCAATGACAGGTGACTACAATGGCGCTGGTCAAGATTTGATGGCTTATTGGAACAACCAAATAAATAGTTTCAATGAAGATCAAAAGAAATCATATGTAGATACACGTTATTTGCGTTTCATGGAACCAGATCATTTTATGTCAATCTATGGCAAACCAAATGCGCAGAACTCTAATGTTATTATGGACTGGTCTTTCACACAGCAGTATATTAGTCCAAAATTTGTAGTTGCTCCAGAGGCAATTCCATATATGAACTGTGTAAATGACTTCCGTCGCTACGAGACAGTACTTCAGGGTATGCGTTTCTTCGACTTGAAGCGTTGGGGTATGGAAATTACTCACGAATATGCTGAAGGTCGCCAGGTACACACCGTTACATTGAAGGGTGATGACCCACGTCGTGCAGTTGAGGTACCTTGGGAAACTATGTCAGCTGGTATGGAAAGCTCACGCCCTACTGTTTCTGCTCAGAAGCAGGATATAATTAAGAATGATAATGCATTACGTGCTAAATAATAAAGGAGGAAGAAATTCATGAAAAGAAAATTCAATTATTTACTGCTTGCTGCTATGGCAGTAGTGTCTTTCGGATTTGTTTCTTGTTCTGATGATGACGACTTTACAAATACAATTTTCGATGTAACAGAACATCCACTTGACAGAACAGCATATACATTCCCACTTGACACATTCGTTAAGGTAAATTTCTTGGAACCATATAATCTCCGTTTCATCTATCGTATGGAAGATATTGGTTCTGACAAGCAGAAGAACCTTGTACCTGCTGCTTATGATAAGAGTTGTGAACTCGCAGTTCTTTCTAAGTATCTGTGGTATGATGTATATAAAGAAAACTCTCCTGAAACATTCCTGCAGGAGAATAGTCCTCGTATTATCCACGTTATTGGTTCTAAGAACTATAATCCTACTCAGGGAACTGAAGTTCTTGGTGTTGCAGAAGGTGGTTTGAAGATTACACTTTACAATGTAAACAATCTTAATGTTAGTGATATGGACATGATGAATGCATACTTCTTCAAGACTATGCACCATGAGTTCGGACATATTCTCGATCAGACACATCTTCGTCCAACTATCTTCAATACAATTTCATCTGGTCACTACAATGCAACAACTTGGCAGGAAACTCCAGACTCTGTTTCTATGGGTAATGGATTCGTTTCAAGCTATGCTTCAAGTTCTGCCTCTGAAGACTGGGTAGAAACTTTGGCTAACTATATTACAATGGACTCTGTACGTTGGAAGGCTATGCTTAATTCTGCATCTTACGAGTGGGAGGAAGTTGATTATAGTGAAGATATCTATGATAAGAAATTGCGAGGTGATTATAGTCGTGATACTATTGGTTATCTTAATGTTAAAGATAATGGTGAAAGGAAGGTTTACCGCCGAGTATGCCAGCGCAATGGCGATGCTGCTCAAACCGTAATTTTGGATGCTGACGGAAATGTACAATGGGTACACAATTCTGGCATCAAAGGTGATGAAGTTATTCTCCAGAAACTTGATTTGGTAACTGAATGGTTGCAGACATATTTTGGAATCAATATCGAAGACATTCGCTACGCTGTACAAGATCGTTCATATCTTAAAGATGAAAATGGACAATTTGTGCTTGATAGGTTAAATCGTCCTATTAATAAGTTGACGCTTCCTGTTGAGGGTGATCCAGAAGGACGTACCCTAATTCAGGTTCTTCTTGACGGTATCAATCAGTATAAAACATTACAACAATAATAATTTGACTGTTATATGAAAAAAATATTATATTTCTCACTTTTGCTTGGTTTAGCATTGTCTTATACTTCGTGTCAAGATGAAGAAGACTTGCTATTCGATAAATCTGCAGCTGAGCGTTTGAATGAGATTAAGGGAGTTTATTCACAGCGTCTTTGGGCTTCTCCTAATGGTTGGGCAATGCAATATTACCCAACCTATGAGAACGAAGCTCCATACGGAACAGGTTATTTGATGCTTTGCGATTTCAACAACGACTATTCTGTTCGTGTTGCTATGAATAATTCAGTAACAAATAATCAATATAAAGAAGATACTTCAGCTTGGGAAATCATTACTGACAATGGTCCGGTTTTGACATTCAATTCTTTTAACTCTGTTATTCATACATTCTCTAATCCAGAAGATATTCAGTCTACTACAGATGAAACTGAGACAGGACGTGGTTATGAAGGTGATTACGAGTTTGTTATTGTTGATGCTCCTGAAGATGCTTCTTATATGATGCTGAAAGGTAAGAAACGTGGAACTTATTCTCTTCTTACTCCAATGGAAGATAACGTTAATTATGAAGAGTATCTCTCTGACATTCGTGCCTTCCATGACTTGATGTTTGCTGCTGATGCACCAACATTCGATGTTTTACATTTTGGTGATAGTATTTATAAGTTAGAGGATGCAAACGATGGTATTCCTAATATCTACCCATATGATGGTGACGCTATTCTTGATGAAAGTTTCAACCCATTCCTTATAACAAAGCGTGGAAATGATTATTATCTTCGTTTCCGTGACAAGTTTAAAGTTAATGAGGAAGAGACTGTTCAGGATTTCCGTTATGATTCAGAACGCGATGTTTTTGTAAGTGTTGATAACAGCGCTTACTATATGGATGGAGATAACCCACTTCGTTTTTACATGCAGACTATAGATACAAGGCTTGGTTATTGTGATTTTAGTCGTGCAGCTGGCGATATGTCTGAAAAATTTGCCGCATATTATAATGATGTTGTAGCTGGTTTCAAAAATGTAAAGGCTACTATGAATGGTATTTCACTTCGTTGGGCAAAGGCCAAAAATGAAACTGAAGCTAATTTCTGTACTTTAGTTAACTATAAGACAAAGAACAATGCTACTGTGTTGTATGTGATGGATACTCAGTCAGATGGTGAAGGCATTACTTTCCAATATACAACTCCAAAAGGTAATGGTCAGAACATTCTTAATACAGTACCTGCATTACAAACATTCCTTGACGTTCTTTCACAGAAGTATATTATAACTGCGTCAAAGACAAAGTTTAATCTTAATACTCTAAAATTCACTTCAGCTTCAGACCCAGATTTGTGGTTTACACTGAATTATACATACGTTGAGTTTGATCCTGATAAAACATTCTAATTTTTAATATTATAATCATGAAAAAATCAATTTTACTTTTAGCTGTTTGTGCTGTATCAATGTCAGGTATGGCACAAAACAAAGTAGCTGCTGATTTCTCAACTAAAATGATTAATAAGCAGGCTACTGTAATGAATGCAGAAATGAAGCAAGGTCCTCGCAAGGATTTAAAGAGTGGTGTTTACTACACACGTCCTGAGGGCACTATCTACAATGGTTTAAATGAAGAAGCTTCTGGTTATGGCTTTGCACGCTTGTTTGCACCAGCATTTTCTTCTTTGAAGTTTACAAACATGTGCAACAACCGTGCTGCTGCTGTATGGGGATTTAATGGAAATCAGATGCCAGATTTAGATATTGTTGATGGCGATAATAACCTTGTTCTGGAAGTTGGCCAGGCTGGTTCAGGCTACTATATGCCTGAAATCTATGTAGGTTCTGATATGTTTAAGCTCGGTGCTTCTGCACAATATGCACAGTACAATGGTGTATATGGTTGCGAAATGGGTGATTATTCATTTGCTGATCAGCAGACAAGTGATATTTATGGATTTGGTTCTTTGTCAACTCATTATACTTTTGGTTCAGGAACTTTTTCTCCAACTGAAGGTGACAATGCTGGTAAACTTTTCCGTTCTCATGGTTTTGTGATGGAATGTCCAGCTCCAATTTCTCCTCTTTATATTGAACGTTTTAATTTCCTTGTTTACAACAATATGGAATCTGAGCCTATTGCAGACGGTTGTGAAGTAACAATGCAAATTCGTAGTTCAGAGTATGATGAAGAAGGAAATAGAAAAATCGGTGGCAAGATTCTTTATGAGCTAAAGGCTACTAAGGCTGACGTTTCAGATGCACTTCATACATTCGATACACAATACTCAAGTACAGGTAAGGCTGCTATCTATAATGTAACTTTCTCTAATAAGACAGTTGATCAATTAGGTACAGAAGTTGAAGATCCAATGGTTATTAATGAACCTTTCTACATTGTAGTTCGTGGACATGAGCAAGAAGGTGTTAACTTCGGTTATCGTCTGCTTATCCAGAATCCAGAGGATCAACTTCTTTATGGAACATATTCACTATGTTTTGAGGATTCAGACGTTGACTTAGCTAATAACTATGGTTTGTGGTATGGTTCTGATGGCGTGATTGATATGTCTTTCTACGGCGGATATGACTTTATTGAATGTCTTGAAAGCGCAACTGTAGGTGAAACTACTTTGTCTGGCATCAATGTTCTCCGCGTTTCAGCTGATGGTAAGAATGTTACAAACGAAGGTTCAGAAGAACAGCTTCAGGGTAGTGCAGCTTTCAATACTGCAGTAAGTTGGTTTGATGAAGAGAATCCTGATATCGTTAATTATGAAGTAAATGAAGATGATCTTCCTGCATGGATTGCAATTGATGCTGATCCTCAGTTTGAAACAGGTCAGTATGAAGATGGTTCTACATATGACTATTACACAGGTGTTACATATGTAACAGTTGAGTGCGAGGCTCTTCCAGCAGGACAGACAGGACGTGCAGCTTCTCTCTACTTTGAGGGTAAGGGATACAAATCTCAAACTCCTCTGATCGTGCTTCAGGGTGATGCTACTGTAGCTGATGCTATTGAAAATCCTGTTGTTGTTAAGACTAACATAGCTAAGGGTACTTACAACCTTGCAGGTCAGAAGGTAGGTAAGAACTTCAAGGGTGTTGTTATTAAGAACGGTAAGAAAGAAATTCAGAAATAATTCTTTTGAGTTTTAAATTTTATAGAGGATGTACATTATATTAAGTACATCCTCTTTTAAAATTTAAAACTCAAAAGAATTATTTCTGAATTTCTTTCTTACCGTTCTTAATAACAAC
>Ga0256872_10000036_pt1 | contig 23909 bp, 26 predicted proteins | sample RumenRJG_08RNA_FD_186119 | JGI IMG/M metagenome (GOLD analysis project Ga0256872, IMG submission 186119) | Metatranscriptome of bovine rumen microbial communities from Lethbridge, Alberta, Canada - Rumen RJG_08 (Metagenome Metatranscriptome) | ecosystem: Host-associated > Mammals > Digestive...
ATCAGTTTATAAGCGTCAACCCTTCTGCATATTGCGTATACATCATAACTTCCTGTGGGGACATTTCTTTATCTTTATATGTAATCACCCCGTTTTCCACTTTTGCGGACTGATTCATCACTTGCAGATAGGACTGTTTGCCTTTTTTCAGCAAATGACAAAGCGACGCACCCACAAACTTTATCTTCTCATCTACAGTTGTCGGTCTAATCGCAACATTAAACCCTGCACCTCCCGAAGGTACAGATGGGTATATCACACCATCTGCATTTTTAGTCTTTTCATTGACATTCAACAAATAGTTCACGAAGTTGGCTATTTTAAAGTATTCAACGTTGTCTTTGAATTCCTTCCCAATCTCTTTTGCCATATATTCTATCAACTCACGTCCCTCTGTATTAACATCGTACTCTTGTAGCTCTTTATTCCATGCATTCTTTATGGTCGCAATATCATCGTTGGGCATATTGTAATCCGCCAAAAAAGGCAAAGCTATAAGCTCTATATTCTTCACCACCTCCCATCTGGATACCGTACATCGTTCAATGCCACTTGACTTTGTATCTTTAAAGAAAGCCGAAGTCTCCTGTAAAGCTATCAAACGAGGTGGATGTGTTTCAACATTATATCCACTCGGAAACGAACAAGCATAAAACATTGGTTGATAAGGGACGTTTGCACGCTCGTAACCTTTTACGCATAGTAATGGAGGGTAGCCCAATTCTGATACCATACTAAAATCCATTCCTTGCTGGTTAACTCGCTGTCTTACTAACCCGGATCCTGGATAAAGATAAAACCTAATTACAGGAAGATTGAAATCCTCTACCATTCGGAAGATGCCATATAACTCCTCTGTATTCTCTTTTGTAACATCTATCGCATTAAGCGAATCCGTTATTCTTCCCATATTACCCCTCCCACAGCACACTTACCGCTCTATTCTTAAAAGGCACACACCACTCAAAGAATTCTCTCATGTTGTCCTCTTCACGATAGGTGTAAAAACAGTCCTTAGCAAAAACCGTCTCCTCGCTTTTACAGCAGCTATCGTCATTTTTATAAAAGTAATCTCCAATCACCGTGTTTTCTGGAATTCTACCATCCTTATCATTGCCATGGCGCAGCCTCCTGAATGGAAAATTCTCACTACTGCGCACCCATCGTATCTTCTTATCGACAGCATACACAACCATAATAGGATGGTTTCCTATATCAACAAAGCGTAGTGCCACTGCCGAAAGGCTAACCTTAAAAACATCTGCAAGCTCTTGGAGAAGGTGAAAATCAAACTTCTTCCCACGAATATATGCTTTTAAAGCACTTGCAGGCATTAGGAGCGATGATGCATATCTGTCAGCCTCTCTTTCTACCTTCCATGATTCATTATCTATCAGATAGTTAATTGAGCCGTGGGGTCTCATTGTACCACGCATAAGAGCCAACCGATGATGGGGCAAAAAAAAGTGACCTAGTTCGTGAGCTAAAGTAAATCTCCCCTTGGGGCTATCAGGACGGTTACCTCTTGCCGTATTGATGTGGATATAAAACTCATCAGTCGAAGGCTCAAACATCGTTAGCCCATCAAAAGTATTGCTCCCATAATCATCATAGATTAAATTGAGCATCTCTTCTTCTATGATAGCTTCCAAATCCGCCGGGCCAAAACCTGCAGTATCATTTTGAGTATTTATCATTCTTCTGATGCTGTTTCTTTATCTTGTCTATAACACTCTGAGGCAGGTTCTCAAAATTTCTTGCTGCCATACCAAAAGACTCAGCTTCTATACCGTCATCATACCTTTTCATACTGACCACTTCACATGAGGCACCATAGATAATAGCTTGAGCGTCTACATGCCTCTCATCATTCTCAAATTGATAGCCCTCCATACGCTTCTCTGTTTCGAGAAGTTCCACCTCATTACGAGGCGGCAAAAAGCCATCACAGCATAAGAGATTATACAATTCTTCCATTGTTTCCATAAGACACGGTTTTTAGCTATTAATATTTAAAGCCTCTAAGGCTTCTTTTTTATACACCCTGATTGAACTCTGTTCCAAATTGAGTTGAGTACGTAACTTCAGCGTCAACGCCCGAGGCAGTTTTTTTCCTTGCGACTCATAAGCAAGGTAAGTAAGTAGTACTATACGGTGCTTTTCTTCCATACCAGCCAATTTCGCATTAAGCAACAGTATTTTCTTTTCTTTCTCTTCATCAGATATATACTTTTTTTGCGAAATAACCTCATAAAATCCCGTAGCATCATTTATTACTGCAAGATCTTCATCTGCATTCACCTCAGCACATTCCTTTCCGTTCTTAAATTTCAAGACCTGAGTATATGCTATTCTATTAAGCCATACAATAATAGCATTATCTATATTCTTGGTTTTAGTTTTCATCTTATCGAATGTAGGATAACGTCTTACTCTGGCAAACGCACATTCTACCGCCTTGAAAGCTATATCTGCCGAATATCCCAGTTTGGCACATTGCACCTCCATTAATCGATTCAAGCGCAACTCATACTTAGCACAAAATGTCTGGAATGCAGCATCAATTTCCATCTCACTGCGAGATTTGTCAGCCATAATACTAATCAGTACATCACCTGTTTGTTCCATTTTTAATTGACTTTTCGTTTATATACTCAAACCGTTAGTTATCGTTTCATACTAACGCTTTTGGTATAAGGGTATAGGAAACCACATAATAGCGTGGTATTTATAAAATGTATGTAAAGAATGTCAACGGCTCTGGCCGTTTTTCTGCACCCACAGGCTACTCGTCTTGGCTCGACTATTGGAACAGCCATGCCAGCCATAAGGCTTATCGTTGCGGTGCTACCGATTGCCACCACTGGGGCAACCTAGTTGGTGCACATGTACAAAAGGCTTACAGCACTGATCAAAAGTGGTACATTGTGCCTCTTTGCTGTAGCTGTAATCAGAGAACAGGAACATTTGAAGTGGACGAGGAACTTGTTCCAGTCCCGAGTAACCTCTAACGGCAGAAAGGAGGAATTATTATGAGCAACACTAAATATGTTCAGCACGCAAGGGATGCCAGAAACGGTCAGTACGTCTCTATGGATTTCGCCAAAAAGCATCCAAACATTACTGTTGTCGAAAGAGACAAGGTTAAGAAATAAATGCCCATCACTTAAACTCTTCATTACGATGTAGGTTGTATGGTTAACCTGCAACCTACATCGTTTATTCTTTATGGTTTCAGAAACACGTACCCACCATCAATGAATACCTGAGTAATGGAACTATAAGCATGACCGACCCAATTATAATCTTCTTGTGGCAAGGTTCTAAATGAAGGTTCTTGTTTCTCTATGCTATCAGTATGACCTCTGTGGCAAAAACAAGTGTCTACCAAACTCCCACATTCCTTTTATTAATCTTCTCATTCCCCTCCTTCTCACTCTCCACCATCTTCATCTGCTTCGGCATCATTATTTGAGACACAGACAGCCACAACCTTTCGGCTGCAGCTGTTATCCTTACTTCCCATACGCCCCGTCTTTCGCCTCAAATATCGTGCTCGGCTCATACACCTCGATTGAGTGCCAAACGCCCTTGGGTACCTGGACGCCATAAAGCTTTTCCCTCGGGCATAACCTAACCCTCGCAACTTCCTTAAACAGCGTCTCGTCTGTCGCAGTCTCGTCATCATGCACAGGCACGTTATTTTCCTTATTCGACAGTTTTTCATAGAAGACCCAATCAAGGTGTCCTTCAATGCATATCACACTTTCCGATGACTTCAGATGTCGGTGTATCGGTACCTTTGTTCCAAGCTCCAGCACATTCAGCATACGCTGACTACCGTCATCAGGTGTTGTGCGAAGGTCGAAGTTAATCCTTAACCTCTCATTCTCCGATGCTTTGCCATGAAACTCAGAAAGCAGTTCATCATTTATCAATTGTATCTCCATTCGTGGTATTGGTAATATTTTATGTTAAAAGAAATTAATTAATATCTATATTTGAAAGCTAATTCTTAAGCGAAGCTAAATACTCCTCGTGTAGGTGATAGTATTTCTTCATGAACAAGATATACGCTATACAGAATACTACTATTGCACTAAGTAGATAAATCCAGTGGGAAGCAATGGTATTAGGACATAGGTATATGAATCCCAATGACACCACCAATTGCATCACCATATACAACAAGGTCACTTTTACATGTCCGATCCTCAGTTCGTTTGCCATCAACTGATACGCATGTTTACGATGTGCCTCTCCTAAATTCTCATGTAACATAATACGATGGAAGATTGTCATACAACCGTCCACGCCATACACAAGTAACAAAATAAGATAAGTAACATCACCTGTCTGTACAATCATACGACCTATAGCGAACAGCATTATAAATGCGATGCTAATACTTCCCACATCACCGGCAAAGCATTTTGCCTTGCCTTTCGGACGGAAATTAAATAAGCAAAACACAAGCACGCCAAGAATCGTGATACCAATGTATGAGTTCATAATAAACTGTTCCGTCATCATATTGTTAAGTAGGAACAAAGGCACAAGAACCGCCAATGAATATCCAGCCGTTATGCCATTAATTCCATCCATGAAATTAATGATATTGGTAGCACCCACACACACTATCAATGCACCCAATAAGATTAAAGTTGGAATGATTATACCAGAAACAAAGGAACCGTTAGAAACATTAAATGCACCAAATATCCCCAAATTCCAGAACATCAACCCTATAGCGACAAACTGAGCCGCCAATCTTACACTATCAGGCAACGAATAGATATCATCCACCAGACTTACGCATGAAACCAATATCAAACCACTCAGGAACGGCAAATAATCAAGCACTAATGACCAGCTACCGAAACCATTCTGGAATGCGATCCACACCAAAGTGGAAATCGCAAATATCACACCACCACCACGAAGCACGATTGTGGAATGGCTTGACCTCTCATTCGGTTTATCTATGATATTACACTTGTCAGCAATCTTAAAATATGCCAACTCCAACACAAGCAGAATCACGAAGATAATTCCGTAAGTAATAATTATGTTCATATATTTATTGATTGTTAAGTCTAATTTGATATTTTCGAACTCCCTTGACGACTCCAACATACGAGAAGTAACCGATAAATCCTCCAAGGGTATTATGTATCACATCATCCGTTTCGCAAAGACCTCGATGCAGCAGCAATTGCAACCCCTCAGTAACAACAGACAAAAACACGCATATCATGATTGTACTTGAAACTCTCTTGCATATTCCCCCAAGCAGAAAACCAATAGGAGAATAAAGCACGACATTCAGTATCACCTCCCAATAATGCATCGGTTTTCCTGACAGCAACACATCATGATAGTTCCAGAAAGGCGTCAGTTCCAATCGAGTGGTTTCAGGATGTGAATCCCGACAAATTACAGTAGAACAAAACATCAGGAATACATACTCCACAAGCAACATCAAGAATACAGACTTCCTCGTTGTTCTATGATTCCTCCTTAACATAAACATCAATACGATAAGGATTGATAGAATCAGAAATGAAATTATGAATACGGAATCTGGAATACCTCTAAACTGAGGCGTCAATATCTCAATCATATCTTTTAATTATCCATCCTTAATGGTTTTAATCCTCCTTATATGACTCCATAGGAGAGTTATAAACATTGGCAATAACCATTCTTTATACACTAATGGGTGTTTCCATCGGTTGTACCACCAACGTTTTGTCTTAAACCAGATAATAGGCAATAGAGCAGCAGGCTTATCTTCACTAAATTCAGGATGGAAAATATCATTAACAATTCTCTTCATCAATTCTGGTTTTTCCTCTTTATATAAGTCAGAACTCATTGTTATTCCTAAATAATGAACACAAATGGCATTAATCTGATTGAAGAAAGTCCAAATCTCCATTTCCTTCAAGAATGGAATAATATTAATCCAGTTGATATTATCCTGCTCATTTTGAATAAACAAGCCCCAATCCAATAACTGACGTAAGGAAATTCTCTCACCAGCAAAATGCTGTCCAAGATGTCGAATCAGGAATATCACATTGAAATCTACAGAAGGAATACGAACTTCTCTTGTTTTACCACCAATCTCAATTTTGATACTTTCAAATTCCCTATCAGCAAGAGATTTCAGTTTTTTCTCAATTTTAGATGCATCTTTATGAGCTTTGATATTTATAAAGTCATAATGATTCTCAACCATTATCCCCTTGAAATAAAAGGTGGTATGATGCTCATGGCCTGTTTCCACCTTGATTCCCAATTTCTCCGCCACTAATCGGTCACCTCTCACCCAAAGAAATTCATTACTATCAACTACTAACTTCCCCCTCTTATCTTGCAAATAGATATCAATATCTCCAATGGGTCGATGATTCGGCTTTGGCCAATATTTAGAGAGTCCATAACCTTTCAACAACATCATCTTGATGCCATTATCGTCATAGAATCCACATAAATCAGTTATTGCTTTTCTGTGTTCTTCATAGTATGTTTCGATGTTGCTTGTCTGCCCCAGCCATTCCATCAGACTTTCCATATCAGGACGACATTCTACAGGCAACAACTCAACAGCATCAAAACACAGTCCTAACACACCTTGAATCGTGGCAATATCAATTACTTCTTCCCAGTTAGCATTATAGAATAGTTTTTGATTTACAACATATTCCTTATTTAGCACTTTACATATGTACGATAAAACTATCCTATCTGCAGCAGTCATTTATACAAGTCCCATTATCTTGTCCAACTTACGTAAGCACTTTCCCTTGTCGAAATGCTCATCATAGAATGCACGGCCAGCTTTACCTTTCTCTTCAAGAATATTCTTGTCCATCTGCGAAAGTTCAATCACGAGATTAGCTAGTCTTTCTGCATCACCAGCCTTTACAGTCCAACCACATTCCGCAGTTTGAACCACTTCACCACCTTCTCCATTCAGGCATGCAATTATAGGACGAGCAGAAGCCATATAACTACTAATCTTTGCAGGTGCATAGAGGTTAAACAAAGGAGAATCTGCCAATGAAACAAGCATAACATCAGCCTTTTCATACAGCCTTTCCCATTCCATAGAATCCAATGGATACGAAAAATCTATCACATTACCTAATGTTATTTTTAGCAACTGGAAAAGTAACAGAAACAAAGCAATACGAATTTTTACGAAACTATTTGGATATTAAAATTTTGTTTATCCGATCAATGACCATTTCTTTTTCAAAAAAATTGTCATAATATGCTTTGGCGTTCTTACCCATTTCATGCAACTCCTCCTTGCTCATAGAATACATTAGCTTAACGTTTTCTGCCAATTTATTATAATCCCCAGCATTAGCAGTCAACCCGCATTTAGCATCTTCTACTATATCGTTACCAACACCATTCAGCATTGTAAGAAGAGGCTTGCCTGATGCCATATATGCCTGAGTCTTTGAAGGTATTGTCAACGAGAAAATAAACTGATCTGTCAATGTAACCAACATAGCATCAGCTTGTGCAAAGAACTTAGGCATAGCAGTAACAGGATAACGTCCAAAAAAATTGACTGTATCCTCCAAGCCAAGACGCTTCACCTCCTTTTCAGAGTTATCACGTGCACGACCATCACCAACTATAATCCATTTGATTTTCGGACTATCCTTCGTCAGGTTTGCAGCCTTAATAATGTTTCCAAAATCCTGAGCTTCGCCTATATTACCAGCAAACATGACACAGAACTCATCCTCTGCAGGCTTCAAAGGGAACTTATTGTCAATACTTGTATCGGCACCAATAAATATATCTTCAGCCCAGTTTGGTGCGAAAACAAGTTTATTTTCAAAATTCCCTTTCGCACAAATCGACTCTCTAAATGCCCTCGACTGAACAAGGATCACATCACTCTTATCGTAAACTTTGGTTACGAAATTCTCAAGCATCTTGATAATAGGTCCGCCCTTGATTGGTGTTGTCGCAGTAACACTCTCAGGCCAAAGATCCTGTACCCAATGAACAAATTTGGCATTTGTCTTTTTCTTATAAATAAGAGCCGCATTTGCCATCGTTACGGGTGATAATTGAAAGCAAAGTATTGCATCTACCTCCATGTCATGATGCTTTGCATACCATGTACTTGAAATCAAGAATGACAATAGACTTTTTGCAATACCTATAGCACCACCATTTCCACGAGTCAGTTCAGGTAAGCGAATTATCTTTGCTCCTTTATATTCCTCCTTCTGCACTCCCCAAAACTTATACCCCTTAGGATATGGTCCTCTTGGGTATGTAGGTTTTCCTGTGAGCACAGTTACTTCATTGCCCCTTTTCACCAATCCCTCAACAAGTTCATTAACCTTGAACTCTTCTGGATGGAAATACTGGCAAACGACTAATATCTTCATATTAGATCTCTCCTTTACCAACTTTTATCAAATACTCCTTAATGGCATTGAAATGTGCATCATAATTGCTATATATAGCCAATTGATGCTTCATACGCTCGCGCATGGTGGCCTGCAGTTCTTTGTCTGCTATCATCTTGACAAACTGCTTTGCAGCATCCTTGGCATTCTTTGGTTTATAATACAAACATGCATCTGCCAACACCTCAGTATTAAAAGGGAAGTCGGTAGCTATAATAGGCAGGTTGAAATACATTGCTTCAACCGTACTTGCAGAAAACACCTCTAGAAGAGTTGGGAGAAAGCAAAACTGGCATCTTCTATACATCTCGCCCAACTCCTGTTGAGTTACGCGACCATGGTTCACTACACCATATTTGAAACCCTTCTCTTCTGCTTTGGTCACCACCCTTGCATACATAGGATGATTCTGAGGAATGGTTGTGTGGAAACGCACATTATCAATACCGAGGGCCTTCAGTTCTACCAACAGATCGGGCACAATATCGAAATTCTTATGAGGAACGGGATTGCCCACACAAGCCACATTGATGTAATTATCGTCAACAATTGGACTATTCTCCATGTTTTTGAAGGCTGCAGGCAAGACGTTATTCACGACCTTACAATGATCACTAGGTAAGCCTGTAATACGGAGAATTCCCTGTTTTGTTGTTTCCGTCTGGGTAATGAAGTAGTTCGCCTTTTTCATAAGACGCACCAGATTCATGCAGTAGAGTTTTGTCTTTATCTTCTCGAATAATGGCAACATACTCCAAGAGTACTTGTTGGGGTGCGTTACCAAGGGGTTCGTGAAGCGCATCACCTCAGTGTGCTTGAAACTAAAGTATGAAGGAGCAGTAATGGAATATATCACATCCGGGTTGATACGCTCCTCCAATTCTGCAAGTTCCTTCTTCACACGTTTGTAGCTATGCTTGTAATCAGGTTGTGTGGGGAACACAAAATAGCGAGATCCCTTCAACTCCTTGAACTTTTCTCCTATGGCATCATCAAGATCTTGTGAAGCCACATAGTACCATTCCACATCCGTATGCTCCAACGATTTCAGCGTGAAGTTACTGGAAATCTGGAAAGCACCACCCGAATGCTTTTTGGTTGTGATTGTGTTAATTAGTATTTTCATAATCATTATTTATCCATTGGTAGTTTTATCCACTCTCCAAAAGTTTTGTTCCACTCCTCTGGCTCAAGTTGAACAAAACCACTATCGTGATGGAAGGTCAACTCGCCAAAGTAAATCTTATCGTTGATGACATAAAAGTCCACACGAACATGAGGATATCCAGCAGAAAGAACACAACAAAGTTCTTTCATCTTCTTGAAGTTTTCTGGAGATACTGAAGGTGGAATGGTAGAATTCTCATGACCTGCACTCTTGATAGGCATGTGCTTCAAGTCCATATCATAGAAATCGAACTTTGCCACCTTGTCCTTGCTCGTGAAACGTTCAGAAGCATAAAACAGCACCTTGGGCTGACCATTGAAGCAGAAGAACTTATAATCAACAAGATCGTCCGACTTATTGTCCTTCATCAATTGCTCACAGATAATTCTTGGCTTTACATTCTTGTATGGATATTCTCTACCCGTCCAGAAGAAATTATGCCTCATTGCTGTTTCGAGTTTTGCCTTGGCTGCACCTCGGTCGAATGAAGCTTTGTCCCTACAAATAACGACAGAACCACTATCGTGTGTACATTTCAATACAAACTGATCTGGTAGTTGGCAGAAGTCTATTTCATCAAAACTCTCCCAACAACCAATCATTGGAATGAGGTATTCTTCACCTATCTTGTCAGATATCAATTTGCGCACCTCATATTTATCCACAGAGCGAGTGCATTCATCGCTTGTATTATGCAACTTCAACCACTGAATCTTCTCATTGAAAGATTTCGGGTGTACCAAATCAAGGTGCTTACCTGTTCGTAGGTAATACACCCATTTTAGGTATGTCACATCTGAAAGTTGTTTGCTTACAGCGTCCAGCATTACTATTCTCGAAAGCAGGATTTTTGGATCACGAACTACTTTCGATAACTGTTTTAATCTTGTTGATGACATATTTGTACTTATAATTTTTCTTTTACAAGAATTCCATCGCGACGAAGTATAATGGCAGGATTCCCAACTATCTCACAGTTATCAGGAACACTCTTAGTCAGGACTGTTCCATATCAAATCACGACATTATTTTCAATTGTGATATCACTACCACTACAGTATTGCAATGGATGGTGACGTTGTTACCTATAATAGGTCTATTTTTACCCCCCTATTTTGTTACCAACTGTAACTCAATATTTTACTGAAAAGTTCCTACCAATTGGTTCAGCATTAACAATAGTAGCAAAAGGATGAACGCATTGGAACCCAGGTGCCACCTTCATATCCATTGCCAATGTGAAACATGGGTGTGGCTTCAGCCAATACCACATCAAATATTTGGCATTCCCGATACGATAATAGAATAGATTTCTGAAGTTTTTATCGAAAACCATCAGGTAAATACCCCCCTTGAATGGTGAACACGTCCAATGACGCAATTCCATACCTACTCGCACATCCTCTTTGCACACATCATAATGTTTGTAGAAGGAAAAAAAGTGTAGGAGCAAACGTGGAAGATTGAAGAGAGATATTATGATTTTTGACAATGGCATATTATAAGGTTTTTAATAAATATTCAACCAAATTGTCATAGTTCCTCTCCCAATTATGGTATTTGACAATGTATTCATAAGCCTTATCGGCACGAACCTTCATATCTTCCCTATTTGACATCATATAATCCATAGTAGAACAGAATGATTTATAATCTTTGAATGAATAATAGCAACCTTCGCTCTCAGGGAAACCGGAGAATGATGCCTCATGTCCGAGAACTGGTACTTTATATGAGAAACTATCCAATACACGATTTAAAATTCCACACCCCTTTGGATTCGAAGAAATCATTACATCTATATTGGAGAAGAAATCCTTCAAGGAAGAAACCTCTCCAAGAACTTTCACATTCTGCATGCCTTCAAATGCCTTACATCTAGGTCCTCTTCCAGCAACTATCAATTGAACGTTAGGATGGGTTTGTGCGTATTTCTTAAAATACTCTTTGATGAACCAATTTGATTCTTCAAATATTTGTCTACTTTGCCATGGTGACAAGATGCCTATTCTAAAATTTGATGAAGATGTTTTTTCTGCAGTTTCACCCAAACCTATGCCATTTGTGACATATTTATACTTGTTATCGGATGGATCAATATGCCTCTTAAAGTATTCAATATCCACAGGTGATACAAGAATGTTTGTATCAAAAGATTCAATCATTCTCTTTTCTTTAGGCTTATATTTTAGATATGCATATATACTATAGAAAAAATCATAATTACAAATATGATTAATCTTCAAATAAAACTTTATCTTATTCAGGTATCCTAGAGTAATTGCATCTGCTGGTATGCATATTTTTGCTGGTAATCCAGCATTTAAGAGTTCATTTGACTCCATAACACCATATGGTATAATGATATCTTCTGATGTACAACCGTCAAGTGATTCTATACGCTCACATTGAATACCACGTCTCATAAACGCAGCGATTAGATTATCAATAATAACAACAATGCCATGTGCATGTTGTTTTGAATAAATGTAAACTTTCATTGTATGTTTATTTGTTACAGTATGAAGATTGTTATATACAAGCAGACACTATATACCATATGAGTATATAAAAGCCAATATACAATTATCACTTTCGAATATGCATATCTGCCAAACAATTTTTAGTTTAACAATTGTATATTTTGATTTAGACGCCCTAAACCAGTCCCCCATAAAAGTAGACTTAACATTATAAAATATCTTACCAATATAGATTTGATTGAACTAGTTAATACTTAGCAACGATTTAAAATGCATTTAGCAATGGCACTAAACCTTAATAATTGTGCGATATACTATAATAATTTTTTGAAATGAGAAACCGGCCAAACCATTTTAGTGGACAGTAATTATAAATATACATAATAATTGGAATGTTTACCTTAATATATTTATTTTTGTTTTTTTCCACATAAAATGAATATAGAAAATAAGAGCACCATAAACAATAACGGTTCGGATACTCATTTCATTGAGAAAGAAGGTGTACAATGGTCCATCAAACCAATAATAATACAGCATAAGTAACATAGTTACTATTAAGTAGTTTGTCTTCTTCCTAAATTTCTTATCAATGACTCTAGCTAAATACGTCATAATAAAAACTGCTAAATACATTAAACCATATCCACCAACCAATAATCCATCTATAAAGGGTGTGGTGCCTGAGCTATGAGCCACACCAATAGGATATCCATCCACTACGAATGTTTGATATCTTGCAGATCCTTTAATAGCCAAGATTGCAGCAGCTCTACTAAAATCAAAAAAAGAATTACTACATACATTTTCATCCACCAAGTATAAATAACCAGTAAGAAATCGTCTATTAAAAGGTTTTACAATATAATTTTTGCTCGAAGGATTTGTATATGTTCCAACAATTTCTTCTTCATCAGCGGCACTTATAGCATCTCGTAAACTATCAGAATGTCTAAATGTTTCAACAATAGGATATAGAATTAGTACAACAGCTAATATTGGCAGAAACTTTACAATCACCCCCTTAAAGTTCTTCCCATAATACATCAATTCATAAATCAATAATGGCAAGAATATCATTATCATGGCACTTTTTGACATCCTGACATACACTTCTGCAAGTGACCAGACAAATAACAACCCTATTAGCACTTTATTGTTTCTGTCATTGTTCTTATTATGAACATAAATAAACAAAGCAAATATAGGAATCATGGTAGTTCTAAAAAATTGGATTACTCCAGATAGATGAAAAGGAAGTCTTGTATTTACCACACCCATTTTTCCTATACCTACTATATAACTTAGAATAGTTGCAGTAAAAGCGAGAATAAAGATTATCTTAAGATTGAAATTTGGAGCATATATGGTGAATTGTGTAGGTAATTCTGTCTTTTTTCCTTTTTCACAAAACAAAAGTAAAGCAAAAAAATACAGACACATGACAATTGGTGATATCATGGCCAAATGCAAAAAAGAACCATCATTAATCACACTACAACTTAATGTGAAGTGAGAAGGCGTAAATTTAAATACAGGAATTACAACAAATGTGCACACCATATAGATATACAGCCACCAATTAGCTACAGCCATATACCGATTATTCCAAAGAAAAAACATCGCCTCTATTATTGTTAATATATAAGCAATAAAACAATACGAAGGCAAATCATATCGGATAAATAGTAATGACTCTAATAATAATGTAAAGAAAATGAATTTACTTTTCACGATTTTATATTGTCATTAATTGCAACATAAATAGACTCCATCATATCTTTATATTTTTCTAGATATGCGACAGAAAACGATTTGCACTTATCTGTATCAAAATTCATTATCTTATCATATATTTTTTGAGGAGCAGGAAATTTACTAAATATATTTAAGTCGCAATGACGATAACTGAGGAAACCTGCAAGCCCTAGTATGTGATATATTTTACTAGACTTTTCATTTACAAACAAACGCATCTTTGCAATACCATAATTGTCCAAACTATAGAATGGAACAGAATTGTGCATTGCTACAACTAACGGATGCATATTATGACCAATATACCCCGACGAATATTTTATTAATGCATACCAATCCATTGGATCTAAAGGGGTATTAATAATTCTGTCAAAATCATGCTTCAAATTAATTCCCTGAGGAAAAGATAACAATACACATGCATAATTATCCTTAAACGCCAAAGCCTTAAAATCAGTCGTCCATTTCTCGCTAATTTTATGGTTGTTAAAAAGTCCAAACAATATATATTTTTCTGGGAGATCGAACTTTTTTAATATTTCCTCCTTAGTCGGAACGAAATCCACATTGTAATTAAATGCGAAAACAGGATCTGGTGTTACTGCCGGTTCAATCTCCCCCCCAGATATACACTTATACATTTTTTGTGTCCAGTCATCTCGAACAGAAATAAACTTAAAAGCCTTAATTCTGTCATACATCTCCTTCTTTAATTTAGATGAAAATTGTTTATAAGCACTATTTTGACAGGAAGCGGACAAGATTGCAATAGGGCGAGGGATCTTAAGGTAATCGTTGAATGTACCCCAAAATACATTTGGAAAACATTGGTCTTCTGAAGGTTTCCTTATAGATATTATTCTTTTTGAAGGAAATAAAATCCTTGAAAAGAAAGGATGGTGTTGAGCGACAGCATCACTACCAATTATAATAGCATCTATATTATTATTCTCAATCTCCCTTGCAACATCTTCTGCCGTCCTACATAGATTTGTTTCATTGTAGTACTTATTTCTAAAACTCTCGTGTGCTGCTCTTTGTTCTGGTACGATTGTCCTAATATAGCCACTCTCTAATGTTATTGGTATCCAATTAATTACATAGGGGTCATGTCCGTTTTTCTTAACATTTTCCACAGTAGATAGCAATTGAAGATTTGCACCAAAATTACAAGCTGCATTATATGCTATAATTCCAATTTTCATGTTTAATATATTCTTAATATTTCACGTATTTCTTTCCTTCCAGATTTGGCGAGAGTAACATTTTTTTTGATCTTACCAATACCTATTATAGCAACAAACTCCTCTGTTTTTGGCAAATCCAACAAACCACGTACTTGTATGGATTGTTCTTTTACAAAATAACTATTCAAAGTACATGCACCAATTTTATAAAAATATAATGAATACAATAGATTCATAAGATATATACCACCATCTACATAACCGCCAATATTGGTAACATAATTCCAATAACTCATATCTGTTGTCAGAATTATAAGTTTATCAAAAGTGTGACCAAATCCTCTATTTCCACTTTGAAATTTAAGGACATTTGCAACTAAATCCTTATTTGTTATCAATTTAACCTTCACACTTTGCCTATTACAAGCTGACGGTGTCGTTTCCTGTGCTAAAGTAATAGCCTTTATCACTAATTCTTCAGAAACAGACCCTTCAAAATGCCTACACGAATGTCTATTGTGACTAAACTCATAAAAAGACTTGTCAGAAGCCCTATAAAATTCTTCATCAGTCATATATGGTTGACTAGATTCTTCTACATTTGGGAAAAGATCGAGAACTGAATCTATTAAATCATTTACATCCCGTCTAATAACCTCATTATTGCTGATATGAATATGTTTGTATTCTTTGATTGCCTGAACTGCGTATATTATCTGATTACTATTGCAGCCAAATGTATTGTTGTATTTTATAATAAGCTCACATAATTCCTTTATGTTCTCTAGGCCAAATCCATATCGTCTATCAGGCATAGTAATCCCCTTTTCAAGTACATGGTAATGAAGAATTATCTCAGATAATATAAATTCACTATTTGCGGAATCATCCTCAGCTGCCAATAAAGCATTGAGACGATAATTTGCAATTCTTAATCCAGCTATCCTGTGCCAAAGTTTTTTTATCATATGTGATATTTTTTTTGAGTTGTTTTTTTTACAAGTGATTTTGTTAACAATCTTTCTGTTGGTGTCATATTTGCAAAAATGGCCATCAACAGTAATGCCCATGAGACAACTAATGTCACTATCAATGATAAATATTCATTAAGCCATTGACTGAAATACATGCACAAAGATGTGATTACAATAGATGATATTAAAATAATAGTTACAGGTTTCAGTAATGTATTAATAGTGAGTTTATAACTTAATCTAACAAGTTTATTTGCAATAGTAATACGCGCAATCAGACATATAATCTCCACTATGAGCATAACATATATCACAAAATTAGGATTAAAACCTAACTTGAGAACTATATATGCCAAAGGGATATTCAACATTATCAACAAAGACATCAAAGTTTGATAAAGAGCAATCTTTCCATTTGCCTGAATTAACGTTTGCATACCAATAGTAATTTGCTGCACCAATGATACGAGCAGAATTAATCTGCAAAAAGAGATTCCATAGTCTGGAATGTTTTTCAACCATAATCGAAGAATTAGAGGCATTTCTGCATAGAGTGGAATTGCAAAGAAAAGTAGCAAAATAAATGAGTATTTACATTGTTTAAGAGATAAAGATATCATATGTTTTTCTTCACCCGCTCCCTTACTTTGCATGATTTGAGGTGCCATTGCTTTAGATATGGTTGCCGTAAAATTTGTTAATTGTCCAAGCAGTTGATTCGCTATACCATATGCCGCATTAATTAGCACTCCCTGAAAAATATTTAGCACAATCGCCATACCTTGAGAACGTAATGAAACAGAAAAACCTCCAATTGCATTCCATCCTGCAAACGACAACATATTTCGCAGACTTTTTAAATTAAACTTTGAAAGTTTCAAATGTGCATCAGAGTATTTCAAATTGCAATATATACATTTAAAAAACATTGAAACAAGACGAATTGAAATCAGTAACAATCCATAGAAAATTAATTTATCGTTATGATAATTAACTATTATAATAGCTCCTGCTAACCGAATTACGGATTCTATAATACTTGCAATTGAATACACTAACATATTTTCGTGTGCATTTAAAGTTGCATCGTAAGGCACAGCAATAATCACAAAAAAAGTACCAAGTATTGTTAGTTGATACAACCATTGAGAAGCATTTAATCGTTCAACAGGTATTTGTATTGAGGAATTAAAAACTATTGGTGTAATTGATTCTAACATTATTACTAATACAATTGCCAACATCAAATGGATAATAAAACTTGTATTAAATATTTGTAATTGCATTTCATTGTCGTTTTTTCCCATATTTACGGAAAGGAATCTTTGCGTGGATATAGTTAATGAATTCTGAAAAAAAGATAGCATTGCAACTATACCTGAAACAAGATTTACAATCCCAAAATCCTCAACCCCCATTGCGTTAAGAATCAATCTCGTTGAATAAAGATTTACAATGATTGTAAATATCAATTTGAAATACAAAATTACTGTATTAATTAAAATCCTTGTATTTGCACTTTTGTTAACAATATTCATAAGATTTTCTAACAACAATAATCTAATATATTGGACAAAATCCATTCCATTCTCAAAATATCTACCTCCACAAGAGAATGTACATTCAACTCTTCAATAACGGAGATCACTTGTCATATACATCTTCACAATCTACATTATATAAACCAAACAAAATGTGAATACCACCAATATACGTTTTTATTTGAGCAATTCTATTTTCTACTTTTGAAGTGCGTGATGGTATCGAACCATGACCTAACCATTTGTCCACCTGTGCACGCACTTTCACGTTATTTTTTACTTTTTTCTCCAAACCATACGGTTAATAATTCCCGTATAACTTTGGATAAGTTTTATTACCTTTGTAGAAACATTGTCATCTACATAGGCGGGTACATCAACTGCATCATCACCATTCGCATGCATAGAGACCGCAAGGTCTACTGCCTGGAGGACTTCTTCAGTTGTGATTGAACCAATGGTGAAGACGCCTTTGTCCATTGCTTCAGGACGCTCTGTTGAGGTACGGACAGAGACAGCTGGGAAATGGAAGAAGGCACCTTCCTCAGGTACAGTACCAGAGTCAGAAACGACACAGAAAGCGTTCTGCTGGAGTTTATTGTAGTCGAAGAAACCGAGTGGTTTATGCTGGATGACGCGCTCATCGAACTTGAAACCTCTCTTCTCAATCATCTTCTCTGAACGTGGGTGACAGCTGTAGAGGACTGGCATGTCGTAGGTGCGTGCCATCTCGTTGACAGCATTCATGAGAGACATAAAATTAGCTTCGATGTCAATGTTCTCTTCACGATGAGCAGAGAGGAGAATGTATTTGCCCTTTTCGAGTCCAAGTTCATTGAGGATGTTGCTTGCCTCTATCTGAGGGAGGACCTCTCGGAGTACCTCAGCCATAGGTGAACCTACAACGTAAGTATATTCTGGCTTAACACCCGTATCAAGGATGTAACGACGAGCATGCTCTGAATAGCACATATTTACATCAGAAGTAACGTCAACAATACGGCGAATTACCTCTTCAGGGAGATTCTCATCCTTGCAACGATTACCAGCCTCCATGTGGAAGATTGGAATTTTGAGACGCTTAGCTGCTATGATAGAGAGACATGAGTTTGTATCACCAAGAACGATGATTGCATCTGGCTTTACTTCCACCATAAGATCATATGCCTTTGAAATTACATTACCCATGGTTTCACCTATGTTCTTGCCTACTACACCAAGGTAGTAATCTGGTTCACGCAAGCCAAGGTCTTTGAAAAAGACCTCATTAAGGGTATAATCATAGTTCTGGCCGGTATGAACAAGAATCTGATCAAAGTACTTGTCTGCCTTCTTAATAATGACAGACATCTTTATGATTTCGGGGCGTGTGCCCACGATGGTCATCAGTTTTAATTTTCCCATTTTATGCTGTTTAATTGTTTACGAGTTTAATTGTTTAATAGGTGTTCCTGTCTCAAGTTGTTTGCTATAACTAATGCGCAAGCCATTTATCATTTTGGCCACATTGTCTATAAGTGGCTTAATAGTATGAACGCTTTCTTCCGTTATATAGGCAAGATCTATGGCTATCAATAACTGATTATAAGTCTCCATTAAAGAGCCATAGGCTATCTCTAAAAAATGAATCTTTTCTTTTAGGGACATTCTTCCGCTTCCTTCTGCTATATTAGAAGGAACAGATACGATAGCACGTCGTATTTGATCACATAGAGCATACTTCTCAAATTTTGGAAAGCAATCAAGAAGATGATAAACTTCAACCACAAGTTTCTTTGCTTCCTGCCATGCATTGAGTTTTTGAAAAGAGTACCCTAAACCTGTCATCTCTACTAAACAACTAAACGATTAACCTACCAAACTATAGAGCGTAATGCGGATAAAGCTCTTTATGCTTATAAATCCATTCTGCCATTTCTGCTACCATCTGCTCATAATCAGGAATCCGGTAGTTGAAGTCCCAATTAGTACGCTTCAAGCTCTTGTCTGCATTCACGCCCTCAACAGGGTTAATCTGAACGCGACCGCCACGCAGATATTTATTGAAGAGTTTCAGTAACTCATACTTCGAGATGTCAGTGTCAGGCACGGCATTCACCAACCCATGGGCACGTTCTTTGGCAGCAGCTTCCATAGTCTTGGCCAATTGATAGGTACACTGGCCTGTCCACATGGCTTTGGTGTAACCGTTTACCACAGGATGCTCTTCTAGGGTGTTATTCATGAACCAGTTCAGGAGACCAATGCCTTTGGGATTGATGTCAGCACCAACAATGGAATTTCTCAAAGAGAGGTTCTTTTCATCGTCCAATTCACCAAGTGCCTTGCTGCGGTCATAGAAAGTCTCACCATCACGCAGGTCATGCTCGGTATAGCTTCCTTTCTTGCCTGAGAACACGCAGTCTGTTGTCATGTGAATCACCTGAGTATCTGTTCCTTCCGTAGTCTTTGCCAAGAAGTGCGGGAAGTAGCTGTTCAAAAAAGCAGCCAATGCATGGTTATTCTCAGCAAACTGGTTCAGCACGCCAATACAGTTAATGACCGTATCGTACTTGCCATCCTTGATTACTCTAGCTATTGTCTCTGTATCAAAAGCGTTACCAGCAAAGCTCTTGATCAATTTGCTTTCTTGAAGGTCAAAGCCATAGACCTCATGACCTTGCTCCTGAAGATAAAGGCTAATGGTATGACCTGCCATACCATTGCAGCCACATATAAAGAATTTCATATCGCTATTCGTTTATTTATTCAGAACGGTAATCACGAGCTTTTGCACGAGGCTGGAGTCCAAGATCCTCACGAATGAAGTTAAGTTTCAAAAGAAGTTCCTTCATACCCTCAACATCCAAACGTTTGGTGTTGTGAGAATGGTACTCTTCTACTGTCTCTACCTTATGGTCACCTTCTGTGAAGAACTTGTCATAGTTCAAGTCGCGATTGTCACAAGGGATACGGTAGTAACCACCCATATCAATAGCCTTAGCCATCTCTTCACGGGTTACGAGAGTCTCATACAATTTCTCACCATGACGAGTTCCAATTACTTTCACCTCAGTCTCGCCATATTTTGGATCAATCTTAGCATAGGTCTGCTTCAATGCTTCTGCTAGAACGTCAAGTGTTGCTGCTGGAGCTTTCTGAACGAACAGGTCACCATTCTCACCATGAGTGAAAGCATAGATGACCAAATCTACGGCATCATCCAGAGTCATCATAAAGCGGGTCATGTTAGGGTCAGTGATGGTAATAGGCTTGCCCTCCATCATTTGCTCTACCCAAAGAGGTATCACAGAACCACGGCTTGCCATCACGTTACCATAGCGAGTGCAGCATATAGTAGTTTTGGCATTGGTACCAAGAGCACGACCTTGAGCAATAGCGACCTTCTCCATCATTGCCTTAGATATACCCATAGCATTGATAGGATAAGCTGCTTTATCGGTGGAAAGAACAACAATGTTCTTTACTCCATGTGCTATAGCAGAAAGAAGCACATTGTTAGTACCTTCCACGTTTGTTCTGACAGCTTCCATCGGGAAGAACTCGCAGGAAGGAACTTGTTTCAATGCCGCAGCAGAGAATACATAATCTACTCCATTCATTGCAAAGTCCACCGCTTCACGCTGGCGCACGTTACCAATGTAAAATTTAACCTTGTGAGCGACATCGCCACGATTTGCCTGCAAGAAATGACGCATGTCATCCTGCTTCTTCTCATCGCGACTCAAAATACGAATCTCACGAATATCACTATCCAAGAAACGACGTAAAACAGCGTTTCCGAAACTACCAGTACCACCTGTAATCAGTAGCACTTTGTCTTTAAATACTGACATATTTAATATATTATTTGTTTTTATTCACGGAAAACTATATTATGTTCTATCACACCTTTTAGTTTCAATTATTTCTGACACCTTATTTACAAAACAAGCAACGGCTATTCCAACGATAATAACTAAGAGGTATTCTAACCAGCGGCCATAAAACAATGAGGATGCAAAATACGTGGGTATAAGCGCCCTAAAAATAGTATTGAGGGTTATATTTGTCAAATAGGACTCTAACGAAATTTTACCCAAAAAGTTTAGTACTGAATCAAGCCAGCAGCCTTTGCACCAACTTGTCAAGGCAATGAAAAAAGTCAATATCAACGGAACCAGCATCCATGCAGTTCCAGTGGTTATCCCAAAGAATCTGCGTATTACAAAGTACATTGCCACCAACAAAAGCACACACCAGAATGACATGCTCTTTTCATCTTTACTGGCTTGTCCAAGCCCCATCCCTATTATGAAACAAGGCACACGGCCAAGGGTAAAAAGGACATTTTTACAGAGATTGTTATTTGATCCATCTGCTATTATGTTAATGTTACACAAGATAATAATCAAACCGATTAAAGCAAAATTGATAATCCACTTATACTTGGACACCTCTAGACGAAATAACAGTGGTGAAAGCAAATATAAAACAAGTATTAAGGATACAAACCAAGCACCTCTGTGAAATATCCAATACTCTAATGTGCTTAAGCATAAAAGACTATCCAATACGGTATAAAGACCTAATATAATCAATATCACACAATAAGGTATTGTAATCATAAGATAGGGAACGAATATTCTAGTAAATCTTTTCTTGTAGTAAGCCCCCCCCCCCGTGTGGGGCACTTGCTTAGTGAATAATATACCCCTAATCCAGATAACAGCAAGAAGATGTCAACACCATAATTACCTAGGTTTAATGCGAAAGATAGAATGCGAGGCATGACTACGCCGGAAGCTGGTGCATGGCAAGCGATAATCATCAGTGTCGCAACACCCATCAGTTGCGTTCGATATGTACTAATATCCCTTATATTAATTTGCATTGACATGAGTTTATCACTATTTAATCTCGATTCCACTTCTGCTAGGGACAAACATCTATCGTTGGCTACTTTTTTGCCTATCCTTGTGTAAATATAAAACCTTGCGTCTCTAGACAGGGCTCATAGATAAGCATAATACCATCTTTGAATTTCTGGCTCTTTTGTGCGTCAACATCAACACAAGTAACGTATGTTCCCATTTCGGCGAAGCACGTACCACTCACTAAGCCAACATAGCCTGTACCCACAATTGCAATATTAATAATTTACTTGTTTTTATAGAAAGATGCAAGTTTATCAGGCTATTAAACCTTTTCCTTTTATGAAAGCCCCTGATAAGTGCTGGTTCCCTTATGGTTGGAGCTGTCAGGCTGCACGGAAGACCTTTCTGCCTCACCTAGACTCCGCTTACGTAAGAGCGGTGAACGTATAAAATGTTACTTTGTTAACTGTTAATTTTCAACTTTTAGCTGTATTGTTTGCCAAAACTCTATCTCAGATTTCCTCTTTGGGCATTAGGATATGAGGATATCTTCATGCACCCATCACGGCTCCAACTGCGCGTAAGAATGGAAGTCGCTAATTCTTATTTGTTTTGCTATTTAACGTGAGTTCGACGAAAATGCCTTAGAATAAAGTATGATACCTGTCATTCATACATTAAACTGTCTCGACTTCTACAGTTGTTTTCTTGGGAAAGAATTTGTATTCAGACAAAACTCCTAATAACATTATACATACCCACAAATCTCAAAGCTTTCTGTTTCACTCAAAATTATACATCAAAAATAACATCCTGAAATATAACAAGAGTGTTTCCTTGCTATTCGTTTATTATTCCCTATATTATTTTGTTCCGACATTTATATTAAAGTTTCTATCTTTAATTCCCTTTTTATCAACGCGAACAACAATTCTCTGAATCCTTAAAAGTATCGAGTGTTTATATTTATATTTATACTTATTTATCTGTTTACCCGAAATATTCCGATTGAATCTAGGATACCTTTTGACTCTAACTACCGCCCACACGCCCCCCAGGCGCGCGCCCTTACCAACAACATTTTCTGATTTCCTCACCCTATTTCTAACACATTCTAGGAGATGAGAGATTTCATATGGTGTTTAATGGGAATGTGATTATCTGATGTTCATTTTATCAATCATTATCGTCTTTATCTTCAGTTGGAAGGTATTCTCTACTGTCTGTAGGTGGAAGATAGTCGGATGCTTTTTCCTTGGATATGACAGAATGGCCGATTTGTTCTTCAAGTTTCTTACGAGCTTCTCCTGCTATTTTCCCACCTCTATGAGCTATATCTGCACTTTGCTTAAAACCTTTGGGATTACGAGCCTTGCTTATCTCGGCGGTTGAAGCTTCGGCAAATATGTTCAACGCCAACTCCATGTTGGTCATATTGTCACGGAGAGATTCCTTGTGAAGTCCTTTGAATTTCTTGTATTGCTTTGTGGTC
>Ga0256872_10000043_pt1 | contig 22426 bp, 43 predicted proteins | sample RumenRJG_08RNA_FD_186119 | JGI IMG/M metagenome (GOLD analysis project Ga0256872, IMG submission 186119) | Metatranscriptome of bovine rumen microbial communities from Lethbridge, Alberta, Canada - Rumen RJG_08 (Metagenome Metatranscriptome) | ecosystem: Host-associated > Mammals > Digestive...
ATTTTTTATTCCTGCGAACGTTCTCCAATTTTGCGTCCAAGTGTAGATACTTTAACATAATCCCACATAGGTCTAGTTGCATTTGTAGAACCATTCGATCTTATTAAGAAGTCATATAAGTCTTGTTTTCCAGTTCCAACTCTAATTAAATTCTACGCTAATCTATCGGTACTTTGAATAGCAAACGGAGTCCAAGTTCTACCTCTACCAAATATAGATTCCATAAAATTAGCATCTAATGTAGAAGCTTTTAGAATTTGTGTACCTCCACTTAATAAAGTGTTTGTAAATGCTTTACTAACTGTATCATTTCCACTTGCTTTAGCATATGCAGTAACTTGAGTTTCTATTGAACCAAGAAGTAGATTTCCAATTAATAGCCATATTAATAAGTCAGATATTAATTGTCTCATATTGGAACTATATAATCTTCTAATTTGAGGATCAATTTCTTCATTATTAAATAAATCTCTCATTCCTGCTATTCCAGATTTAGATGTCATATCTGACTTTCCAGCAGCAGCTTTTATTAATTCAAATCCAGTTAAGAATATTCCTTCTTGCGGCCTACCTTTCCATACTTGAAGTGGAACACCAGTATTTTCAGTAGTTGGAATTAAATCACCATCTTCATCTTCTTTCCAATAGTATAACTAACCATTTTCCTCATACTATGCCCAATCACCTTCCTAAGTAAATGAACGAGTCTATGCATACTAATTTTTTTTAGCAGACCAATAAGTATTCATTTGCATAAGCATTGCACCTACTAAACTAGAATGTATCATAGATTTCTTTTCATGAGCATAATATCCATAAATTCTATCGGAAAGTGCTTTCATACCTTCAGACTATTGATTAGTATATGCTTTAGGTAATGGCTATATATTCTTTAAATCAAGTTTAAATAATGAACCATCTTCGTTTCTAACTCCTTCCTATTCAAACTACTATCCCATTGTAATATATAAAGATTTCTATTGATTATATTTTTCTAAATTAGATTTATCACCTTTAGCAAAAACGTCAAATCGTTTATCCTTAGTCCAATCATAAACTAATTTTCCATCGACCATTTTGTGAGCATCAATACTTCCATCTTTGTGCATTTGTGCATAGAATATAGTCATACGGTTGTAATAGTCTGGTCTAGAAGCAAATCTAAATCCAACATTCCAGAAATGATATAGTAATCCAGTATTATCAGTCTTAATTCTATCAATATAACTATTGGCATCCATATCATTAAATCCATACTATTGATTTAATAATTCACCCATAGTAAATGTATTTCCAAAATGTGCTAAATCAGACATTGCTAATTTCCAACCATTTAATAATCCTTCCTTAGTAAATGGAGTTCCTTCTTCTGGAGCATTTCTAAAGTATAGTTGACAATCTTTCCATATTCCATCTAAGAACTAATACCATTGTCTTGGATTAAATGCTAAAGCTAATTTAGATGCAGTTGACATCATAGTTTTTGTTACATCAGCTGCAACCTATTCTAGTCCGTCCTTTCTATTTTCAATAGGTTGATTATGTATTCTAGTCTTAACGTATTTTAGAATATATTCCAAATCATTCTGGAATTTATCGTTAAGTATTGCTCCTTGTGCATTTAAGTTAAGAGTAAGAGCTCTTAGTACAGGGAATATATCATTAAGTTCATCAGCCATTTTATAAGCAGATGTATGCTTTAATAATAGAGTTTCAATATTATGTTCAAAATAAGATTTTCCACCTAATGCTTCACTACTTAATAATTGACGTCTATAATCATCATTATCTTCGCTAGCATCAAATGAATTAATAGCTTCCCACATATCTTCATTTTCAATTTTCTTCTATTGAGAATCATCAAGAAGATTAGTAGCAGCTCTATCAAATCTTTCTTTTAATTTCGAAGGAGATAACATAGCAAATCTACTTCTAATGAAATTCATCCATCCACCTCTTATAGCAATTTCTGAAGTTAAGTCGCCTTTAACTAAAGGTACTCTAAGATATTTAGCTGGATTAGACTTTATTAGATTTTCAATATTTTCAGGATTAAAATTCTTTATACGATTATCATTAATCTTTAATATAGCAAACTTTAAGAAATCTCTTTCTTCATTAGATAAATTAACACTATTATCCCAAGGATTTACAAATATTAAGTCATCACTATCTTTATCGAACATATTTTGATATAGACTAGATACTTGATTTCCTACTGTATACTACTATGCTAATCCAAATCCTTTAGTTTTCTTAAGAGCTTCGACTTTACTTCTTAATTCCTAGTTAAAAGCAATAACATTATCTCTAACATTCTAATATGCTTTAGTAACCTAATCAGTAAATTCATTAAGAGTTTTACTCTAAAGTGTTCCTGGGTTATCAATCTCTGTACCAGAAATACCACCAGCTAATGTAAACTTAGCATGGTCTTCAATTTGCTATAGAAGTTTTACTCCAGATAATTCCGATATTGCAAATAATATATCCCTATGCAATTTATATTCTGGATTATTTTCTTCACTCTAAATAGTTCCTTTTTCCTATTTAAGCTAAGGATATGTTTCAATTAAATTTCTATCAAGTTCTATTAACTTCTACCTCATTAGTTGTGGATTTTCTCCAAAACTATCCAAATCAGATATACAGCTTTTTATTTCATTCTTTACAGTAGAATATATTTTACCTAACCCTTTATCAGTATTAGGAGATTCCAATATTTCCTGGAAGGTTGCTAAACAATTATCAACATGAGTAGCCATTCTAATTATACCTTCGGAATTATTCTTTTCGTCTATAAAGTTATTAGTTATTTTTCCTAACTTACAAAGTCTTCTGAAGTTATCAAGCAATTGTTCATTAGTAGCAGTTAAACCTTTCTATGAACGAGGACTCATTAATTCAATTCTTCCAACTCCGTTAGTTTCGTTATTAAATAACTAAGGAAGTTTATTTATAAGTAACATTGCTTCCATTATTTCAACATTACCTATAATTCCTTCCATTACCTAGGAATTAGAATCTGCATTTACTACTTCATCTGCAATAAATGTACCTAATAAAGAATTTCTGTTTTTGGAATTTTCTCCACCTAATTTTGCAGAAACTGTTGGATCATACTATTCGGATATTTTTACAACATCTACAAGACCAGTTATTCTATTCTTAAATAATAATATTCCAAGCTAGTCTAAAATCGGATCCAAATCTTCAGAACTTAATAATGTATATTTTAAATCATTGTTATATTTTCCAAGCTATTTCTATAACCATAGTGGATCTTCACTACTATATGATTTACCTCCTGATAGATTGTGAAAATCAATCGGATCTCCATTTTCCATAGCTTGTTTAAATGACTTTCTAATAGAAGCTGTTGTAATTGGGATGTAATCCTCTTTTTTCTAAAACTTCTATTTTACTTTGTCAAATATTAAAGCTTCTGCTTCTGCCTAGGACTTATTACCATTTACAATTTCTTTATCCTTTTCACTAGATTTATATGGTTTAAATTCCCAATTGTTTGTTATTTTATTTTTCTTTATTCCACCATGCTTTTGAATATATTTAGTAATATCTTCATCAGTCATATTTTTTTTCTTAACTAACTCTTTGAATAATATTTTTTCTTCATCTTTTATAGAAGAGAGAATTTCTCCAGTAGTTAAATTATCAAGATTTAGAGTAGTTGGAAATATTTGTTCCAAATTAGATTCAATTGTGTGATATAAGTTACCACCTGTTGTATAAGTAGAATTAGGAAGAATCTAGATAGCTGTATCTAGTGAAGATACTTCATCAAATTCTACCTTTTTAGTATTAGTATTAAATCTATAATTCTAAAATTGTAGTGGAATAACACCTAATTCAATTTCTGAAGTAGTAGAATTTACTCCTATTGAATTTAATAATTTACGATAGGCAGCTAACTAATATTGGAAAGTTCTAATTTTAGCTGGATCATATTTACTTGGATCTTCATTATCATTAAATTCACTATATTCTTTAGGAGAACATTTAAAGTCGAGAATTCCCATTCTTCCATCTGAAGAAATTACAAATAAGTCCATTTTTCCTACTATTGGAGTAGAATTATTACCAAAATTACCAGTTCCTACTACTTTCTTTTCTGAAAGGATCATACAGTCATCACCATATTTTTCTCTTATTTCTTTATCAATTTTCTATGCTTCCTTTACCATAGAATCTATTAAAGAATCTGATACATAGTCTTGATACTTTTGATAAAAATCTTCTTTTAATTTCTTTTTAAATGCTTGTTTTAATTCACTATCAGATAAGTTAGAAAATCTTCTTCCATTATCCGTTTTAGACTTATAAAAATCAGATAACATAGCATGGACTAAATCACCACAAATTGCTTGTTGTTTCCATACATCTGTCATTCTTTCCCTTATTTTCTAAAGTGTATTAGAATCAGTTACAGGTTGTAATTGTCCTCCAACTTTTGGAATTAAATCCTCTACAAATGGAATTTGAGCAACTACTTTAGGATCATCATATCTTCCTTGACGATACTTCTCTAATTGTCCACCAGAGTTATTGACTCCATTCCAATAGTTATCTTCAATAAATATAGGGAATAAAGGATGTTCTTCTCCATTAGAATCTATCGTTCTAATCTCATGAATTAATTCAGTAATAGATTTGTATCTTCCATTACCTTTTATTCCATCCATATCCTCTGGTTCACCCTATTCTTCAAAAGTTTTTATTTCACCTCTTTTTATAGCTTCCTCAACTGCTTTTTCAGAACTTTGTATTTTATCGTAAGTAGATAACTATTGTTTACTCCAATTTTTAAATACAATATCTCCCAAAGAAGGTTTTAATGCTGTAGTAACTATAAGATATTCATCTAAATCTGCTTCTGATTCAAATACTCTGTTATTATATATAAATTTACATTTCATGAGCAATCCTAAATTAATTCATTCTTATTCATAAGTTCCTCTTTAGTATTTGCCATTATTCTATGAACAGTAGCATCATCTAGAGTTCCTAAAGTATCTATATCAAAGTTATCTGAGTTTAGTTCTTCAGCTAACTATAATAATGACTTTTCAAATATACTAGATAAACTTTTAACACTTTGTTTTCCAAAGACTATAGAATCAATATCTCTTTTAATATTATACATAATTCTATTTACTGTAAATGGATCTACATTATCAAACATACTTGATTGTCCGGTAATATGTTTAGCTAATTCATTTACAAATATTTCCTCTTGTATATCAGACATTGTTCTTCCAGGAAATTCTCTTGCTAATGTTGAAAAGTTTGGAAGTAATTCAGTACTCTAAACTAATTGGTAATATAGGGTTGGATTACCAAATCTAATAGAACCTAAGAATAAATGAAGCTATTCATGAATAGGAGCATCTACTGATGCAATATCAGTATTCACATAAATATTTCCATTTAAAATAAATGCATGAGCCTCTGATACAGGAAGTCCACTAAATTCTGGATTACTTAATTCAGATTTAGTAATAGGAATCATTTTAATTCCATAATACTTCTAAAGTCTATCTAAAGCATTTCTTAACACTAAAGAATTAGATTCTCTTGAATTATCAAAGTCAATACTTTTCTCTTCAAATTCTTCATCATTATATTCTGAAGGTCTATGTAGTGTTTCAACAATTACAGCTTCTCCAATTTGATTTAAATGTACTTCTAAATCAGAATGTTCTCTATTTATAAAAACTGTAGCTTCTTCTACATTACCTCCAGTAACTTCCTTTAATTTATCTATTGTTGTATATTTTGAATTTTTAGTAGATTGAATATCTAACTATCTATTTAAATGTTCCTCTGAATTAGCATAAGGAATTTCATCCAGTTCAGGGAAACTTTCTTCTCCATTAATTTTCTGAAATCCTTTTATAAAAGAATTAACAGAAAACTCTGAAAGTCCAGACATAGATTGTAATGTCTGGGCTTTCTGAGTATCTTTTATTTCACAGTAATTCATTGACAATTATTTTCATCATTAAATATAGTATCTAAAGCACTCTAAATAACTTCTAAGTTATAAATTTTCTATTTATCCTTAGTTTGTTTTACAAATATTTCTGATAATTTTGTAGCAAATCCTTTAGATTTAGCTAAATCAAGTATCTCTTTACTTGAGTACTATTTGCCTTTGTACTGAACTTTAATATCATTTACTTTAGATTCATTAGTCATCTTATACTCACCAAATTCTAACATTTCTGTAGAGTTTTCAGTAGGTTCTGACTAAGATTCAGTTAATGTCTATCCAAAATAACCATATCCAGCATGCTCTATAATTTCAGAGAAGCTTTTTGGATTTTGCCCTTGGATTTCTTCATCAAATCCATTATCTTCATTAACGTCATAATCCACTTCATTATCTTCACTTTCTTGCTAAGAATCCTTTTGTATCTTATATAACAAATAGGTTTTTCCATTTTCTCTATTTCTTACATAGATATAGGGTATCTTTAATGAAGGTTTAAGTTCATATACAGTTAATACTGGAGCAATAGCTATTTGAAGTTCATTATCAGAGTTAAATTGTACTGGAATATCTTCATGATTTGCCCAAAACTCATTATATTGTCTTATTGATTCAAAGTTATCAGCAGAAACTAAATCTTCAAATAAATCTGTAAGAGATAACTATCCTGCCTAATTATTATAAGCAATTATATTATAGTAGAATAGTTTATCAATATCAGAAGGAGAAAGTTTTAATAAATCATTTTTAGCTAAGTCAAATTGAACTAAATCAGAAGGATTTTTTGTGTTCACTTGCTTAATCTTAGCGATATTAATACTTTGATTATGATCAGAGTTGTAATCATAACTTCTATATCCAATATACTAAATGAATTTATTTCCGGGATTTTCACTCTATAACTTAGGAAATACAATATATTGCATCCAATCCTTAAACTTTTGATTATCCTTATCATAACCTAAAGTTATAGTTTGAGTTCCTTCTCCCATTATAACTTTTCCGTCTTTAACTTCAAACTAAGGTATAGTATATTTAATATTCTTACTTCTTAGATATTCTTGATTAATCTTACGATATATTGTAGGTAATATATTCTTTCTTATTTGTTCCTTAATTTTACTCTAATTAGTATTCATTTTAGGAACAATTCTATCATTTATTTCTAATGCAGTTCTATATGCAGTAGAAGAATTCTTACCCATTTGAATTGCAAGATTAGCAGTTCTTAAATATGAATGATAATGACTTACACCATCAACAACTTTAAGAATATTTACAGCAAATTTAATCTTTCCATAAATATCTTTAACGAGTTGATTATATTCTGGATTTGATACAAAAGTATTTAAATCTATATAATATGGTGTTTTCTCAACATCAACAGATATAAGACCTTGTTCGTATAATTGCTAATTTAATTCACTTAGTCTAGTTAATTGATCCTAAACATTATAGAATTTAGATATATTTTCTTGTCCAATTGTGTTTATTCTATTTGTAATAATAGATCCAAAATTAGTTAAGAAATTAAACTAATCTTCCATTTTATTTGGAATTCCCTAGTTAAGTGCAAGAAGTGGACGTAGTGCAGACATTTCTTGTGAAAATTCATCAAGTCTAGCAATCTAAGTTAGAACTTTATGTTTTTCTCCGTCATATCCTTCCTTTATATCATTATCTACAACATTTTGATAATCAATCCAATTTACTAATTCATTCATATTAGATAAAAAATATGAATTTCCATAGAAATTAGATCTTAACTTCTTTATTTCCTATTCAAAATCTCCAGATGCAATTTTCTCAGTTTGAGCTAATACATCCAAAATTTCGAGATTTTTAGGAGAAGTTCCATCACGTAGATAATTATATAAGTCCTAAATCTATTCATCAACTACAGCCTTATTTACTTTTAGTTCATTAAGTTTATTTATAGTTGATAATTCTTCTTCTGTAAGAAATTCATCAGTATTTAAATTAGCCTATTTTTCAAGTAAAGAATTAAGAAGTTCTTCTCTTCTCTTACTAAATCCTCTATATTCGTGAGTTCCCTTTAATAAAGCAATCTAGTCTTTAATAAACTACTCTTTATTAAACTTTAATAGAGAAGACTCAGAATTAGGATTAGATAAGAATTTAAAAATTCTTCTAAGCTATTCTCTAAGATTTCTATTCTTTAATAAATTATCTAACTTTGTTTTAGAAAGAATTTCTTCAGGTTGTAATATTCCTAATCTCTAGAATAAGGGAGATATATCCTTATACTGAGATTCTGTGAAATATACTGAAGGTGGTCTTTGTAGATACTAAATAGCACCAGTTAATCTATTAAATCCTTTTTGTCCATTAAATACATTACTCTTCGTTAAATTACTAAGTAATATACCAGTATCACTTAAAGTAAGATTTGCTACTTCTTCAACGGATAATCCAAGAATTACTCCAGAATTAAATAGTGACATCATTTCGGGTCCAGAATTTAATTTTGCTAATACTGGATCTTTAGCATTATCAGTAGCTAGAGATAGTAATGCAGACTTAACAAGGAAAGCATCATTATCATTATCTACTTCAAGTAATGCTTGTCTAACTATATCACTCTTAATATTATCTATATTTCTTGTATAAGAATTAGCAATCATTTGTATTCTATGGCCATTAATAGACTTATCGAATAATAAATCTTCTTGATCTTCGGTAGAACCTTCATCAAGTACTTGATAAATATACTGACTAAGTCCTTCAAAATTCTTAAGTGAAGATGCTACAATACCTACGTTTTCTTTACCAGCTAATGTAAGTGTTAGCATAAAGAATTTAGAGAATACTGAACCTCTATCAGCTTTAGTTGATGCAGCTAATAATCTCTAGAATTTTGGTTGTTTTAATAATTCTTTAATCTTATCAGTCTAGTCATCAATAGCAGCTTGAGCTTGAATTTGATTTATAGGACTCTTTGATATGTCTTTTGTTCTAATGGAAACAAAATTATATGCTCCATCTCTTCTATCTTTTCCTTTTAATGAAGTATTATGATAGTCTACAATATCCTTAATAAGAGGAGATACTTCTTCTGGAATATATCCGAGCTTATTATAAGTTTTAATTAATGTTCCAAGTAATGGAGACATTTCTATAATATTCTCTTGAAGTTGTTTTGGAGTAAGTTCTCTGTTAACTTCAATAGGAATTATAGAATCATTAAACTCTTTAAAGTCTTCAATAATATCATATTCTCCAGTTGCTATATTATCACCAGTTATACCTAAAGCTAACCTTGAACCAAAAGGAATTTCAAAATTATCAAATACTATTTGCTAACCTTTTATATCCTTTAATGCTCTTCTTAAAAGAACATATTTATTTAAAGGAGAGACATTATCCCAAGTTCTAGCATTTAAGTGAATTCCATCATCAGCTGGATATACTATTATAGAATCACCTTGTTCTGTTATAATAGTAGTTATTCCCTCTTCAGAAGAATTTACAATTAGATTATTTTGTAATACATCAAACGGACGAATATCTCCATCTCTTACTTCTAATTCTCTATTAGTTGGAAATGGTAATTTCTTTGAAGCTTCAAATGTTTCTTTAGACTATAAGTTAAAATAAGGACTCCAAGTCTTAAGTTTTCCATGACTAAACTTTAAACCTAATACTGATATTTTATCAATGTCATAGTCAGATCCTTGTAACCATAACTACCATCTTGATACATATGCAGAGTTCGTAGATTCATTTCCAAATGCAGCAACTTCCATAGCCATAAATGACTATTGAGATTGAGCAGGAGTTCTTGATACTACCATTTCTAAAGATGATAAGAATGATGTATGAGTTTCAATTCCTGATTTAATCATGCCTCTCATATAAGGATTTCTTATTATAACATCCTATAATGAAAGTTCTTGATTATATAAATCATTCTATAAATTATTAATATTCTATTGAGAATACTACCAATCTTTAGAAATAAAACCTACAGCATCATTTAACCATTCTTGATCTTCTAATATATCTTCAATAGTTAGATTAGAATCAAAATCAAGTAAGAAGTCTAATTGTCCCGTAGTTCTAAATTGTTCTAGAAGATTTTCAGTATTTAATACATCTTCTCCAGGAGCTATCTATTGCTGGAATCTTTTATTAACATTCTTAACTATAGAATTAATCTTTCTTCTAGCAACTTTATTAGAACTATTATTTAACTACGTTAATAAAGCTCCTTTATCTCCTTGTCCATCTGGTGAAAATACTATTTGATTATAATTAAATTCATCTAAGAAATAAGATAAATTATTACTATATATTATTTCTTCTCCATCAAATGTTCTATATATTTGAACGTCAGGAATAATTCTTCCATTTTCACCAAGATGATAAGGAATAGAATATAATCTTTCTCCTTCTGGAGTTATTCTATACAGAACGTCTCCATCAATTTCAGTTAATCCCTAAATAGATACAGGAGTAAGTTCTCCATAATCTATATTCTAAGGAATTAATCCTATATAAATATGTTTTCCATTTAGAGTTTTCAATTCTAAATCGAATAACGAAGTTTTTTCGATATTTGGTTTCCAATTCTATAAAGCTCTCTTTATAAAGAATGACTAATCTTCTCTAATAGATTTAATATTGTCACCTTCTTTTAGTCCAAATTCTGTTTTATACATCATTGGCATGATAGCTTCATATCCTTGTGTTTCAGTTTTAGATTTATCAACTCTAATAAGTTGTCCATTTACATAAACTTCTGATTCAATACCTTCAGATAAAGTATTTAAATCTCTTTGTAATTGTCTTCTTAATTGAGTTTTAGCTTCTTCATCCTTAGAATCATTTAATTCCCAAAGTCTTCTTACTGAATCTAGTTCCCAAATACTATAGTAATTTCCATTAGTATCAGCAAACTTAACTTGATACATTGATAAATCGTGTCCAAGAGGTTTACTATTATTGTCCATTACTGTTTCATATACTACTAATCCATTAGCTAACTATTCTCTTAGTAGATATATGTTATCTGGAGTAGTCATATTTATAACAGGCCCAACTTCTCCAGTTTCAATATTTATACTTCTATAATTATGACCAATTTTTATGTCAGCTATGCTTGTTATTGGATTAGCTTTATTAGTTTCTTCTAACTATAATAGTTCTTCAGGATGTGAATCATAATATCCGGATAGATGTCCATCAATTATATTAAATCTTCTATTTGATGGATTAAGAACTAACATTCCACCTTCAAACTTAAGTCTAATAGCTTTTTCAAGTTGAGAAGAAATACTAGAAATCATTTTCTAGAATATAGCAGGATGGCTTATAGGGAATTTACCTTCAATATTACTCCAATCAAATTTAATACTCTCCATTTCTGTAAGAGTAGCTGCTAATGCGTTTAACATATTTCCATCACTACTAGAAACTCTAGTTAATGTCTTATATATTATTTGAGCAATAGCATTTTTTAATAAGTTTGGATTTCCAGAAGTATTTAATTCATTAAGTCCTTCTAATCCATCTTTATTAACAACTTCTGCAATAGCTTCAAGAGCTTCATAACATTCTTGAGCTTGTTCTCTTGAATATCCGCGTGCTCCTAGTGCGTTAATAACCTATGTCATAAGAGAAACTGATTCATCCTCAGCATTATGTTCTGCGTCAAGTTGTTCTCCAATATCATAAGAATTGATTGTCATATATGTTAAATGATAATCATCATTATAATATGCATCTTTAGTATTTATATTAGCACCACCATATTTAACAGCACCAGCTGTAGCAATTATATCAATTTGCGCTTTTTTAAGAACTTGGTCTACACCAGTCTAATCAAATACTTTATCATATTTCTTAACACCTACATTATTCATTGCTTTCACAAGCATTTCAACTGAAGTATTATCTTGTTCATAAGTTAATTCACCTTCAGAATTTAAATGTCCAGAATATTCACTTCCAAATAGATTCCATAACTACCAGTTAGTATTTATTTTACCAATTTCTTGGTGTTCCTGTTGAGTTCCATTTATAGGTTGTCCATTTAAAGCAACCTCTTGAATATCAACATAAGTAATTCCATTCTCTACAGTTGGATGTGAATACTTAAACCATTTCTTAGATGTTACATCATACTTAAACCAAGGACCATAATTAATTCTGTTTCCATTAAAATCCTTAGTCCAATCCATATCCTATGACCAAGGAATATTTAACATTTGTTTATTTAGTCTAGCATCAAATCCATTACCATTTCTAATTCTATCATTAGTTAATGCAAATCCAGCAGTCTTAAGAATAAATCCTATACCTGATTTATCTCCCATATGATGTGCAAAAGGTTTTTTATCAACACCCATAGCATCACCACCAAGTGAGTTATTATCAAGATAATTCATTGTTGGATTATAAAATGAAGCACCATCAAATGGTTTTGTTCCACTTGGAGCGTTATTACCATTATAGTTAAATACACCATCCTTATCATCTTCAATAATAGCTACATTTAAAGTATTTCTAATACCATTCAAGTTTCCAGCAGCTTCTCTATGTTTAGATGCAGTATATGATACATAACGTTTAATAGCCTATCCAAATTGTTCTGATTCTCTTAGTCTTATATTATTAGATTTTGCTGGGTGAGATACATAAGTTCCAGTAGTAGCCATAATAAATTCTTCACCTAAGAAGAAATCTAACAGATTATGTCTTAACATTTCTGGATTTATTTCTAATGTATAATTATCAGAAGATTCTACATTAAGTTTTTCTATTATATCAGCTACTCCAGTTTCCTATGCAACATATTGAACCATTGGGTCTTCATCAAAGTAATCGTTTATACCTTGATAGGCTATTTGCTATTGGATGTATTCAATTAATGAATTTTTATCAATTTTTCCATTAATTGTAAAATCTCTACTTAATTTATTATTCCAAGATTCTTCAAATGCTTCAGTATCTTCAACAATTTTTGGATTAAGCTAAGACATTACTAATGAATACTACCTTTTAGCTTCTTCGATAATAGATGCTAACGATGCTTTCTTATTAATTTTAACTTTAGAAGAGATTTGTTGTATATTCTCAGGTTTTCTAAGTTCCCAAGCAATACTTCTTCTATTTATAGCATCTAATGTCATCTATAAATTGAAAGCGGGATTATCAACATCATATAATGGATTATCAGTTCCAACTTCTTTAATAAACTTCTTATAAGGATGCCATTCTTTTAAATCTCTTATTTGAGTAATTCTAATAGATTTATCTCCATTATGAATTTTAGCAATAGCAATATTTTCTCCTCTTAAAAAATCTTTATTAAATTTAGAAGCAGTAATAATTGCTTGTCCAGGTCTTTGAGTTTCCCCGTTCTTTACTTTAAGAATAGTTCCAGATTGTAAGAAATCAGTTACTAACTATATTTCTTTTCTTTTCCAGAAACTCTCATAAGTTTCATTAGTATCAATACTTGTAATATAAGATGAATCAGCAACTCCAAATAATTTCATTTGATGAATTATTGATGGATTATTACTTAAAGTTCCATCTTTATTCACAATATATCCAACCTAATCAATAATTTCAGGATTTTCTCCAGCTGTTTGAGCTAAATATATAGCTTCATGTAATACTTGTGATCCTCTATTACCATAAGCTGCATTAGCATTTCTGAAATTATCTTTATAGTCAAATATTGTTGGATTTTCTATTCCAAGATTCTAACAAGCCTATACTATATACTTATTTACAATAGCATATTGATTAACAATATTATCAAATACATTCTTATAATACTATCCAAACTCTTGTTTTATAATAGATTTAATATCGTCATTAGTTAAATCTCTCAACTTTAATGGAGTTTTAGAGTCTTTCCAATATTTCTATGGTAACTGAGCATCCCAGTTAAATCTAAGTTTTGGAAGATTAGATTTATCAGATACAACAGGTCCCATTATTCTAAGAATACCTCCATTCTTATCTGAAGAGTTTCCATTTTCATCAGTTACTTCTAGATCTCCATACATATCATAGATAATAGAAGCAATAGCTAATTCAGCTTGTGTGAAAGATTTACCCTATTTATTTTCTCCTTGTCCAGAGTAATCACGAATTAAATCGAATCCTTCAAACATTGAGAATATAGAGAAATCTTTAGCAGGAGATTGTTGAGTTTTTGTATGATTCTCCCAAATCTCTCCTACTTTAGAAAGTAGTGATGATAAAGCTAATGTAGAAATTGATTTACCAGCACCATCCCTTACAGTATTAATTTCAGCATATCCATCAACAATATCTTTAGCTTGAGATAATGTCTTTATAGTATTGTAGTCAGAGGAGGGAATTAAACTAGGCTAGAATTGATTATACATAGCTCTAGGAGGAGTATTAGTATAATACTATTCTACATTTTTATTGTATGTAGATTCAGTAGTATTAATCATATGTTTACCAACCTGATAGTTATATAGTATATGACTAGTAAGTCTTAGTAAACTCAAATTATTTCCACCTAATTCTTTAAATACTTCGTGTAATCTAGTATTTGTAAATCCAGAATCTTCTGTAAATACAATAGGCATATCTAATACCTCTGATATAAATAGAATTAAATTTTCTATAGAAGACTCTAATTGTTCTCCAGTTAATTGCTATTGCTTTCCATTCTAATTAATAAATACATTTACATCAAGTGCAGGAGTTACATTAATTGTATATTCTCCAGAAGTAATTGTTATTCCTTTTGGAATATCAGTAGATTTTCCATCAAGATTATCACTTATTATAAATGAATTAAATTGTGTTGTTTTATCATCAACAAAGTTTCCAATAGGATTGAGTTTATGGAATTTTCCATCTAATGCTCTTGTTCTAGCATTTAATCTACTATTAGAATTCTTTTCAGCTAATGATTTAATTACTATACCTTCATTATAATCAAAACTATATTCAATAGCAGGTTTATTTTCTACATTTAAGAATAGTGTAGTAATAAAATCATACATAGTTGGTCTATTTGGATCAAATCCATTCTATTGTAAATTCATTTGTATTAATGAATTCTCATTTTCTGGGTCTGGATCAAATAGATTGTAATATAGTGAGTTTATAGTTTCTCTAGTTTTAGTTCCTCTCTTGAACTGGTCTGACTTACTCAGTAAATGGAATAATATAGGAAATAGAGTATTTGGATGTTCTTTAGCAGCAGCTAATACCTATTTCATGTTCTTTCCAATTACATATTGATTAAGTAAATCTGTAGCCTATTGTTGTCCAAAGATAGGGGCAAACTTTTCTACTAAAGCATTCCTTTCATTTAATTCAAATACTATATTAGAAGCAGAATCAAAGATTTTCATTATATTTCCAATAGCAACTTTAACATCAGAGAAAGCTATATTCTATGATGTAGGTTGTCCATTTTCATTATAAATCTTTAATGATTCTAAAAATAATATTGGAAGACTTCCAAGTTCTTCCGTTTCATCAACATCTTTATTATCGTCTCTCCAAGTAGTTGTATTTGCATCACCTCTTCTTAATGAGTATTTATCATCATAAATTCCATCATATTGATTAGCATTTTTAATACTAATTGCTCTTCCAAATGTAAGTTTTACAAGTGGATCGAAATTCTATAATGTTACCCAAGCCTACCATCCATTTAGTAAGATTATATCTCTATTAGATAATGCACCTTCAGACTCTAATAATGGAATCTTTTGGATAAGTTCTAATGTAAGATGTTTATTCTTCAAGTCTAAGAAATCTCCTGCCCATGATAATGCTCTATCAATTGATTCAAACATATTAAAACTATTAGCAGCATCAGAATTAATTAGCTTGATAGCTTCATATATTTGATTTTTAAGAGATTCTCTATAATACTGAATTTGTTCATTTAAACCTTCATCAGAATCAACTAATGTTGGTCTAGAACCACTTTCATTAATAAATATTGCTTTAACTATATCGTTCTTAAATCTCTTTTGAAAGAATAATTTACTAACACTAGATAAAGGGAAATACTTATTAAGGAACTATCCTTTTATATTATTTTTTTCAGCTTTTTCCAAAGTTGTAGATAGAGAGTCTGTTTTAGACCCTCCATCTACTTCTTCAGTCATTTCTTTACTATCTAAATCTAATGTGTTTAATTGAGTAAGATAATCAAATCCATCCTCAATTAACATTCCAAAACTATAATTTCCAGATGTGTCTGCTAAATACTCTTTAACAGAATCATTAAAATCGTCCTAATTATATTTTTGTCTTAATTGCTTAATACCATTAGTCCATTTTAATTTAATTTCGGATTCAGAATATTTATTATTTCGATTATCCTAATCCTTAACTAGTGACTCAACTAATATATCTAAATCATTAATAAAGTCATTATTCGTAATTAAACCACATTTCATATTTATTATATTATTTAAATTCCACCAAATCTACTAAATGAACAAGAATCATTTTCATGTTCTTGCATCTTCTATAAGATATAGTTTTCTAAATTCTTATCAAAAGATGTAATTATTCCCTGTAAATTAGGATCGTTCATTATCTATCTATACTTTCCAAAACCTACTAATGCAAGTAATACTGCTTTACTAGGAGATTCAGACGCATCTTTAAATATCCATTTTCCAGTAGTTCTATCTTTAGTAAATATACTTGATAGTCTACTTTGTATATTTCTAGGATTAGTTAAGAATTGTATATTATTTTCTACGTTTGTATTTGCTCTCTCTTCAGGAGTTAATATAGCGTTTGCTACTAACTAATCTAATGTTACCTATATTAACTAATCTCCAGTGGTTCCATTATCTATATCATAATGACGTTTTGTATAAATAGGCATTAAATCTTCTTCTTTAATACCTTTCTATAAAGCTTCTGTATATATTGCATCCACTTCTCTATGGTCATTACTGTTATTGATTTTGTCAATATATTCTTGTAATAATGTAGAATCTTCTGGAAAAACATTTAATAATGTCGTTAATGTAGTAGATGGTCTAAGTCCTTGAATCATTTGAACAAATTCTTCTTTGGTTAGAGGAATTGCTTTTCCTTCAGAATCAAGTTTGTAAACTTTACTTAAATCATCAGAAATTTGAAATATTATATTATCACTTAAATATACTATATTTTGTGTATTTCCAAAGTTAAATAATTTTAATTCTCCATTAACATTATGTGCTATTAAATGTTCATTAGTATTATCATATATAAACTATCTAGGATCTGCAAGAACCTATTGTTTCTACTGTTGAGTTAATGTCTTAAACTTATTTCCAAGATTTTTTGAATTAGTCTATTTCATTCCTCTTGGGAATTTAGCTTTACTAATTAAATCTGAGAAAGATTTATCTTCAGTAGGAATATCTTTTGCAGGTTCTCCATTAAGATACCTTAATGTGTTAATATCCTTTAGTTTTTTAGTATCAGTAGTTTCAGAGAATATATTAGTACTATTATCAGTACTTAAAGATTCAGTATCTCTTCCTAATCCTCCTTTTATAACCCATTTAGCAAATGGCACTATATCTAATATAAATGATGTAGCATCCAATTTACCATTTATTTGTACAGGTTTTCCAGAAACAGAATAATCCTAATTATATTCAGTACTAATTTCTGCAAATTGGAGTTGTTGAGATCCAACAGTTAATGTAGAATCATTCTTCAACATTAAATGATATTGAACTCCATTCCATCCTCCTTTCTTAACATCATCTACAAAAGCATCAATCTTAGATTTAACTTTATCAGGGAATACAATATTATTACCTTGTTTCTTTAACATATTAGACTATAGAGAATCTCCATAGAATAAATCAGATAATAACATCTTATGTAATTCCTATTGTAGAACATGTCTAAGAGTTAAGTTAGATGAAGAAGCCATTAACCATCTATCACCTGTACTATCAGAATATTTAAGTAATGCTTTTATATTAGAATTTAAACTTCTAATTGGAGTATTTAATAAGTCATAGAGTTTCTTTTTTCCTTCCTAAGATTCGTAGTTACCTAAGAATTTAACTATTTCTGAAACAGCATCTAATCTCTTCTAGAAATCCTCTTTATTAGACTAATTAGTACTATTAATCCAATTAGTAAATGCTTCCCTAAATTGTGAATTATCAGCTAATGCAAACTGTAGTAATCTAAATGCAGTTACTTTTGTGCCTAGATCTCTATCAATATTATCAGCATCCCCCTTATGTTTAGTAAGTGCATTATTTAAATTAAATACATATTCCTAAATAGTTGCTGAAGGAGGAGTAACATAAACTAATCTAATTAATGGCTGTGAATTTGGATTATTTAACTAATCTAAATACAGCTTCAATAAATCAGCATCACTTATAGAATTAGGATAATAATCAGAAACTAGAACAAATGGTTTACCAACATTTATTTCTCTTCCATTAATAGATATTATATCACGTCCTTGTTGTACTGATGTAAATATCTTAGACATTCTTCTCCAAGGCATCCTCTATTTGTAATCTTCAAGAGACATCCATTTTCCATCATAATAATATTGAAGAGTCTTAAAGTAATCTTCTCCTCGTTCAGTAGATGTTGTTGTTATTCCAGTAACTTTTGCTACTTTTGCTAAAGTAAAGTCATTAGCAAAATAACTTATTGTATTATAAGCTGAACCTTCATATAACTCAAGAAGCATTGCATATTCCTTAATATGAGGAATATTTGAGTTCTATTGAAGAAGTTTCTTTATTTCTCTCTTAAACTAAGTTACATCTTGTCCAACATTATCAAATACCTATTTTAACCCTTCAAATTCAGATGTATTAAGTAATGTTAATGGAGAAGTTATCTTACATAATGGAATTTCCATCAATTGAGTTCCATCATCTAAAGTAATAATAGCTTCAATTACTTGATCTTTTGGTTCTCTAATTTCTTTACCTTGATTAGATTCATTAAATATTCCAGCAAGATATTCATCCTTTCCCTTATAGAATTTCTAATAGTCAGGATGCTAATCATACCACTGAATTGTCTTAGATTCATCATCATAATCTCTAAACTAGTTCTTATATGCAAAGTTAATCTTTAATGGAATATTTGTACCAAGTTCATTCTAAATAGCTTTAACTAATTCAGTCTTATCTTTAATATAACAAGATAAGTTTCTTATTCTATTTAAAATTCTAAGTAAATCTTCTTTACCAGAAGTTATTACTCCATCTTGATCAACACTTACACCAAGAATAGTAATTTGTCCATTACTTCTTTTATCAATCTAAGCTAATCCATTCAGATTATCAATTCTTTTATCAGAATATCTACCTAGTTTAAGTTGTGTTCCACTGTCGGTTGGTTCGTTAGATCCTATAGTATTACATCCAGTTTCTTGACACATGAATGAATGCATCATAAGATTTAATTCACCATCTTTAGTATTTTCAATTTTGTTAGGTCTATCAAGATTATTTGTTTTTACTTCTTGTTCAGTAATATCATCACCAGATTGTTCATCAGTAGTCTTAGGTTCTTCAGAAGTTTGTACTCCATTTCTTATTAATTCAGTTTTAAGATTATCATCTGTAATAGCATTTTCTATTATAGACTTCCTTTCATTACCAAAATTCTAAAGAATTTGTGGAGATAAATTATTAACCTGAAGAGTTGTCTAAGGAATAGATTCAAATAAAGATACATCAGTATCCATATCATAATTTCCAACAATTAATGAACCCTATTTAGCACGAGATATTGCTGTATAAATTGTCTTACCAAAAGCTAATGTTGGTTCATTACTTGGATCTAACTTGCCCTAATTAGGACCATCTGGAATTACTGTACCAGAATTATTTACAGCATTTTCAAAAGATTTATTTAATTCTATAACATAGTACTATCCTTCCTAACCTTGAGAAGCACCAGCGGTTATAAAATTAATCTTTCCTTTATATTGTCCACCTTCATTTAATCCTTTTAAAGCTTGATATAATTCAGTAGAAGGATCATCAAAAATAAAGTTAAGTTTCTCATTTTCTTGTAGAGAATCTAACATATTCTTAATTGATTGTTCCCATTTCTACTAATCATCAGCTTTTATTACTTTATCTCCATATAAACCTTTATTTTGTCCATCTAATGATTCAAAATATGAGAGTTTTATTGGAGTAGTAGGAGTTCCTTGTTGGTAGTCATATAATTTCTTATAGAAGTCTTTTAAAGATTCTCTAAGTACAGAAATATTTTTACTCTTATAAGTATTATTACTTCTCATAGATGAACCCAACTTCCAAGATCCTATAAAGTTAGAATTAGATAATCTAACAAATACGGTATCACCATTAGAATCCTAGAATTTACCCTATGCTCCAATCTAATCAAAGTCTCCAGCAGCTAAAGCAAAAATTCCTTTAGCTTTTAGGAAATCTTCTGACAAAAGTAAATCCTATTGTGAGAATGAAGAAATTTCATCAAAGAATATTAAAGTTGGAGCATCAATTCCTTCGTTTAATGACACATTCTTATAATGATTTATTCCATTTTCATCCTCTTCTACATCAGAAGCACTCATATCAATAACTCCATAACCATCATATTTCTATGAATAATTATTAGCTATCTTATTGAAATACTCTTCCTTAGACATTGTAATTACATCTTTTATTCCAATATCTGATGAAGCATTATCAGCATTTTGTTTAGAGTTACTAACAAACCAAACTTTCTTAAGAAGTTCTGGATGATACTATTTTAACATATTGTGTAAAGTAGTAAATGTAGCAGATGTCTTACCACTACCAGGAATTCCTTCTATTAAGAAATGTCTCACTGACATTAAGTATTCATCAGTATCTAAATCAGTACGAGTACTTCCACTTTTTTGTCTAGCTTCTAATAGCTATTGTTTATATATTTCATTATAAGCCTATCCAAATACTTCAAATATTTCTGGATTAAGTATATATGAGTAAGCTCTTCTTATTGCTTCTTCCTAAGCTATTATAGGAGCATATTTGCCAATTATAGAGTTTTTATATTCAGAATAAACAGCTGTAGGATTAGCTGCTGCTAAACTTGCTAAATACCATATAAAATCAGCGCTATCCTAAGAAGTAGATCCAGAATTTAAAATAGATGATTTTTTAGATAATAAATTAAATGAACTAATTAACTTAGCTACTTGACTCTTATCCTTTAATTTATCTTTATTAGTCTAGAAGAATTCATAAATACTCTATTCAATATTAAGTTTTTCCTAAAATACCTATTTTCTTTCATCTAGAGTTAATGATTCTTTATTATTATCAATAATACTCTATAATGTAGTGGCATTACTTATTGCTTCATTAATTTTATCTCTACCATCCCAATCATCTGGAATTTCAACTGACCAATTTTTAAGATTTCCAAAATAAAGAGAATTTAATTTCAAATCTGCTTTTATATGGTCAGTTAATTTAGCATTAGTGTTAGCATTATAAATAGCTTGGTAAAATCTTAAATCGTTATATATTTTAGCAAGTTCAAACATTAATGAATTTGCAGTATCAGACTTTAACTGAACTAATTTTTTCTACTGTTGTCCTTCAATTGGATATTTTTCCTATAACTCGTTAATAGAAGCATTATATCCGAAGAAATTATTTAAATCTCCAAATATTTCTGTCTTTGCAGCTTCTATATGAGAATGAGCAATTTCTATTAAGTCGAGAGTTTTTCTAATATTCTAATCTAATTGTTCAGAATAACTGAAATTCTCTATATTAGCTGAATTAGCTAAGTCACTCATAAACTTAGATAAGTCTGTAATCATTCCAGTTGTATCTATTCCAACTGATTGAAGAGTTGACTTCATATTAGTAAGTAATTCTTCAATAGGAGAATTAGAAATAGAATTTAGAGTATCGTTTAATTCTTTAACAGTTTCTTCTGTTACATCGGCTCTATTTATAAAATCCCTAATATACTATTTAGTTGTAGGAGTTAAATATTTAGCTTGTTTTAGTTTATTAATGAACTCTTTCTAAACAAGAGGATCTGCTATAAATGCTGCCCATCCGGAATTAAAATCTTCAATCTTCTACTAATCATATTCCTACTTTCTAGTATTAATAAGATTTATAAGTTCTTTATCCTCTTTAGGTTCTTCTTCTGCTTGTAAATCCTATAATAGTGCATCTTTAGTATTCTAATCAAGAGCATTTAATTCTTCAATAGTCTATGGAAGTTTTTCCATATTTAATGACTATTCATATGAAACACCTAAATTATCAAATACTCCTTTTAATCTATTATATTCAGATTCATTAATAGAACCTTTTAAAGAATTGAGTAATCCATTCCAAATAGCTAATCTAGTTTCATATGGTATCCATGATAAAGTATCATTTACAATATCAG
>Ga0256872_10000044_pt1 | contig 22402 bp, 25 predicted proteins | sample RumenRJG_08RNA_FD_186119 | JGI IMG/M metagenome (GOLD analysis project Ga0256872, IMG submission 186119) | Metatranscriptome of bovine rumen microbial communities from Lethbridge, Alberta, Canada - Rumen RJG_08 (Metagenome Metatranscriptome) | ecosystem: Host-associated > Mammals > Digestive...
TTATCCACCCAAATGAATAATCTCAAATGGGTGGATAAGTTTAAGGATTAATTAGACTAACTTTAACCTGCCCCTGTTCACAAGGTTATTGCTAATTGACTTAGCAGCAACTTGCGAGAACCAGCCAGTTGAATTCTGGAGTGGGTTATTAAAATTCTGAGCTGTAGCAGTCCTGGTCAATGGTAAGAACTCACCAAAGGCGATCGAACCCGAACTATTGTCAGGAAGTTTCGAAGCCATATAGAAGTGAGCATAAGTAGCAGTACCATTATTATCATCACCATTCGTAGCAGCATCAGCAGTCTGATCAATGAAGTTATGACGATAAACAGGAATACCGTTAAACGTACCAATAAAGCCATTGAGCGAAGTCATAGCATTAGGACCAGCAACAAAGCGTAATGGAATATTGATCAAGAATGAAGCAACTTTCGAACCACAAACAATAACCGTAGGTGAAACACCTGAAGTGCTCATGAATTCAGAAGCAGAGTCAATGAAGAGCTGCGAAATCTTATCATTCTTAGTCTCAGCAAATGACGAAGCAACTGAATAACCAGACACATCGAGAGTGTTATTAGTACCCCAAGTCTTGCCAGCTGACATAGAAACAAGAGTACCAATCAAGTCACGGTTTACATTCTCAGTATAGAGATTCGTAAGACGAGTAAACTGCATCGTGGTGTAGTTGGTTAAACCAGTAACCTTAGCAGCATTAGCAAGTATACGATTCATATACATAGAAGTAGCTTCATTATCCTGGAAGATAAAGCTCTTTGGCTTAGTAACTAACTGAACAGCACGATACTCTGGACGAACCTTAAGAACATCACTACCACCAACATCAGAGATCGAGTCATTGGTATATGAACCAGTAACCGTATCCGATGAAGCTAAGCCTGAAACAACAATAGTTCCAGTTTTGTAGTTAACTGTAGTAATAGCTGATAAAACAGCATTAGCTTCTGAAACAAGATAGATCTTACCATCCTTAGTGATATCAGAACCAGAATAAGCGGTACCACTAACTGTAGCAGTAACATTAACTGAACCAGGAACAATTGGACTCGTGGCAGCAATAGTAACTGAAGTACCAGAAGCAGTCTCACTGAATGAGGTCTGTAATAAGCTAGTGTTAACATTGATTGGAGCCTGGAAGTTACCAACCACAGTGCCATCAGCAGCAATGCCACCATTAAGTGGGTCACCATATTGATCAACAGCAACTAAGTCACTGAAGTAAATTGTATCAATAGGATTAGCCATAGCCCTATCAATAGCAAGGAATGGAACGAGCGAGCTCGATAAAGCGATGATGTCAACATCGACAGCACCCATTGTCTGAACAGCGCTAACGTCACCATAACTAACCTGAGAGAAGTTGGTAGCTAAAGCACCAGCAAATAAGTCACCACCACAGCGATCATAAAGATTCGTGGCAGTCTGTAAAATATTTGAGAAGGTCACGGACATACCAACATCGTCACGAAGAGGAGTAGCAGTCTTGTCGCCAAGTGGACCATATCTCAACATTGAATCTACTTTAGGATCCTGCAGTTTCTGAACTACAGTATCTAAATACTGTTGTCTTGTAATTCTTTTACTCATAATATTTTTAATTTAATTAAGTTTTTTAAATAATTAACGCATTCTAAATGCGGTCATGAAACTATCCATCACACTTCCATAATTAGAAGGTGTAGATTTCTTACTTGAGAAATTTTCTGATATCTCCTTATCAGTTGGGATCTCATCTTCAACAACTTCATCTTCATCTTCGATTAAAACAGAAGCTGGAGTAGGTTCAATTACCGAAGGAGCAACTTCTTCCTTAATTTCTTCTTTAACCTCTTCTTTAGGTTCTTCAGAAGGAGTTTCCTCAGGTTTTTCCTCAACCTCTTCTTTAACTTCTAATTTTTCTTCGATGACAGGTTCCTCATCTTTGACCTCTTCTTTTATTTCTTCAATCTCTTTCTCTTGAGATTCAAGTTTTTCTGAAATAGGTTCAGCTTCACCAGTCTTAACGTCTTCGACCTCAGCTAATAAAGCATCACCAATTAAAGTTTCTAAGTTACTAACCCTTTCTTCAAGAGCAATTTCTTCAGAAGAAGGTTTTACCTCTTCTTTGATTTCCTCTTTAATAACTTCGTCAGCAAAATTCTTAGTAGTATTGCACATATTTTCTAATTTTTCACTGACTTTAAAAAGAAGTTCTTCAACGTTAGCTAACCTTTCTTCTAATGTAGGTGTAGCAACTTCTTCTGTTTTAACTTCTTCTTTAATTTCTTCTTTCTTGGGTTCTTCGATAGGTTGATCGATTAAAGCTGATATATCTGCTTTTACTTCTTCAGGTACCTCAGCAAAATTAATAAGATTCTTTATTTTTAATAATTTGTCTTGAATATTCATAATTTTATTTTGTTGATTAATATAGTTTAAATTTTAAGTAATTAATAAATATAGACTGGTTGAGTATTAAACTCAACGCAGTCTTTTTTATTTAAAAACTAAGTTCCAGGATTTCCTATGTCAGAAAGATCTTTACTTAACGAAACAACTTTCTGCCAAGCTTCTACATACCAGATACTTTGTTCGAACTTATAATATAAGTCAGTATATAAAGTATGTGATTCTATATCTTCTTCAGAATTATTAGTGCTATCACAAACAACTTTTATCTCATTTGGATGATACTGTTGATTTGCGAATAACCTCTTATTTAATGCAGAAGTAGAAGCACTTACTACAGTTGACCTTGTATCAGCAGTATTAAACTGACCGATAAACTGATCTAATATAGTATCTAATTGATGTGCTCCAGCATTTACCATCATTGCATTATGTAATTCTGTTAAATCGGATAATTTAGTTTGAGCTGTAAAAGCTTGTATATAGAACTCCGTATTATTACGTAAATCCTTATTAACTACATTAATCTGATTACTAAGCAAGGATTCTCTATCAGATTTTTTATTAAAATACAAAGTACAAGTTCCAGATACTACTCCATTTAATTTATGGAAAGTAGGTGCAAACTCCATACCAGCTCTTTTATTAGTTATTATTCTTTCTATAAGATTTACATGCTTATTAATTAAAGCAGTAAATTCTCCTATAGTAGTATCTTTACCCCATTGCGAAGTAAAGAAAGCGTGCCAAGTATCAATACCAGTAGCAGTACGATATTCTTTTATCTGTTCAATATCAGTAAGATTAGGTGGCATACTAATCATTGCTATGGAATATAATTCAATAGCCTTATTAGCTAAAGCACTTGCATATGAAGAATTAACATAACCACCATCTGATAAAATATTATAATAAACACCATTAGTACTCCATATAAAAGAGTCTAACGCATTAACAAAATCAGATGAGGAAGCTTCTCCTACATAAATCTCATTACCAAAAATTACTTTAGGTACATAAGAAATAGATGTAGGTAATCCTCCATTAAGAGATATCATGTAAAAATATCTACTTAAATTATTAACTCTATCATAGAACAATTGCCTTCCATATCCATCTACTTTATTTTCTACAAACGAAATATCATAAGTTTTAGATATTAATCCATGTTTTAACTCCAATGAATAAATTTCATCATCAGAAGTGTTTTGAATTAAAGTAAATGAAGATTCGGCTTTTGTACTTGGGAATCTATTAAATATAACAAAATGGGCTTCATTCAACGAGGATTCATACTCATCCTCAAATACGTCCATAGTCCATTTATTAAAATTAACAGATTGATACCGTCCAAGATTAAATAACCATTTAGTAGCTCCGTCACCTAAAATAAGAAAACCATCACTTTTTTCTACTACATTATAATAATTTTTAAGTGAATTAATCAACGTATGTTTCCATTCACCAAAATTTAATGAAGCAGTAGTTAATCTAATTAACTCCTCATTAGGATTCTCTGTAGAATAATTACCAATATAGAAAGTTCTAAAATCAGGTGTATTTTCCCAATTACCTTCAGAGTTCTTTAACTGAGGTTGAACTGAAAAGTAAATATTAGATAATTTCTGAGAATCAATAGACGAAACAGATAAAGTATAATTAACTAAATCTTGTGAATTAATTGAAAAGTTAGTTTGAGTACTTGTAATATTAGATCCGCTACTATTAATTATTGAAATATTTCTTGAGTATCTTGATTCAAAACTTAAATTAGAATTGGATAAAATAAATGAACTTGAATTTGAATTTAAACTAAATTCCGTAGTATTTAAATAATAATTTAATCCATTTAAAATTCTAATAGCAGTTCTTTTTGGATCACCTTCAGGATAACCACCTACATCACCCTCTTCTAAATTAACTGATATAATCTTATAATTACGTGGTTTAACGTTAAGTATAGTATTTTCATCTATATCTTTAGCTAAATAACCTTCTCCCTTAGCGACTATATTTTTTTGATTTAAATTATCTATGGTATAAAATTGGAAAGTAATCTCATCCATAGTAAGTGATTCAACATAATCAGGGTCAACATAATCACCTACACCGTAATATTTAACTGAATCTAAAGTATATTCATAAATATAATTAGATAGATTACTATCATATAAAGAAATGTTAGTACGTGCTTTCTTTACTGTTATTGAAGTTGGATTAGAAGTAGAATCAACATTCCCATAATAATAAGTATCATTTACATCATAAAAAAACTCAGTACCTTCACCTTGTACTATAGGATAAGAATTACTTCCTATAACTACCTCGTAAGTACCACTATTATTAATTACATTATAAGTTACTTCATTTATATTTACAGTTACCTTAGCTCCAGATACTGGTAAATTATAAATATTTTCACTTAAAATATCATAATAATAAGAATCATTACCTTTTACAGCTTTACCTTCTGAAACCTTAAATAAAATATAATTTTCAGAATTTGATGTATAAGATGGAGTTAATTCTGATTCAGGTTTATTAAAGTAATATCTGTATCCATTATAATTAATTATATTATTGATAATCCTATATGAGTGACCTATACTTAATAATTCAAATGAATTCATAATACCATTATCATCTATTAATGATAAGATATTGTCATTTAAACTAATTAAATCATTTTGAGCTAATGAATAATCTACACTGGAGGTATTAAGTAGAGTCAAAGAACCTTTTAAATAATTCCAAGCTATTTGGGAGTAATCATTATTTACCTCTAATAAATCTTGAAAATTAATTAAATAATCTTGATAAGTTAAATTCCTTCCAGGGACTGTAACTACACTTCCAAGATAACTTCCAGTAGTATTTAAGTTAGAAGAACCTACATAAGAATAACCACCCATATATACAGCATTACCTGTATAAGAAGAATTATTACTTAAATTAAGTACATTACCTGAAACGGTACTAACATTAATTCCATCACCTTCAACTTTAACTCCAGGAGTAACTGTATTAAATGATATACTTCCTTCAGATAATAGACTCTCATCTACCAACCAAGTAGCTTGTGAATCATTATTTAAATAATCAACAACTTCTGATAATGAATAACCATTAAATGACTCAATAGATCCACCACCGTAAGTAATAAAAACTTCACCAGTCGCAGGAACTAAGTTATTATTAAATACTACTTGTTCATCATAAGTAAACGGATCATAAGTTTCATTAGCATAAATTACTTTATTAGTATCTGTTCTACCAGATTTAATATTACTCTTACAAGCTCTTGCAACTCGTATTGGAGTAAATTGAAGTAATTTTGCAGCTGTTTTAAAAGTGATGTGATCCGTATCAACTACATCACTATTAAAAGAGTATAAATTAAGTAAATCTGTCTTCGACTGAATAAGAGTATCTTCTATAGGACCAGTAGCTGATTGAATAACCAAAGCTACAGTTAAATCAGAAGATGCCACAGTCGTGCGAACAGTTTCATCACTAGTTCTTATTCTTACATAAGGCTCTTTGACATTCATTTTTATCCTTTAAATTCTATTTTTGTAAAATATTAAAATTACTAACTAATTTGTATTTGTAAAACATTGTACCATAAGTATCTGGTAATTCACTAACATAATAATCAAGAACATTAGTATCAACCCACTCAAATCTTACTAAATCACCAATAATTAAATCATTATCAGATATTATTAATTCAACTTCAGAAGAATTTGAGTGGAGCGATTTATATAATTCAAGAGGAACTGCTAATGAATGAACTTCTTTCAAAAATTGATATTGACTAAGATCTTTACTAACAACTCTTGAAGCTCCATAAGCATTAATAACTTTTTTAATTCGGTCACCAGTCATTCTATATACAGATACTGTTAAACCAAATATTTTCTGATAGTTATTAATAGATTTATTTATTCTTGTTCTATAAGAATTAAAATTACGAATTAAATCAGACATAACCTATTTAGTTGGATCACCAAATTCTTTAATATAATCAGATTTATTAGTTAGATAAAATTCTTTTAATTTAATTGAAGCTGTTTTAATAGCTCCTACAGATAACAAAGCTCTAATTTTTTCAAGAGGTGTATCTATAGATACTTTATCCGTTTTTAATTCCGGAGCTTCCTTCGATAATTTTTTAGCTTGTTTTTCCCAATCAATAGTAGAACTAAAATTATTAGTTACTATCTTTTTCAACAACCTTCTCTTTATTATCATTATCGTATTTTTCTTCTATTAAATTAGTTTCAACTACTTCATAAACTTCAGAAATCTCTTTTAATTTTAAAATAGCTTCTTCTGAAGTATGAACATCTTCAATTAAAATTGTTTTTAACCTTTTAGAATTCTCTCTTGGATAAAATCTAATGTTATAGGAAAATAACTTATTTTCTACCAAATTACTTTTTATTTCTTTAATTTCTTCTTTTTGTTTCTCCTTATTAATTAAATAAGGATATTTATTATTTAAAAGTAAATTTAATTCAGATTCGTTTTCAGGTTTAATATATATTAAATTATCTCGAAGATATCTTAATTTATTTTTAATAAGTAAACAAGGTATATTACAAGGTAAGTCAGTTTTTAAATTAATAAAAACATTCCCACCTAAAGATAATACTTTATCAATTTTTGATATTAAAATCATAAGGACTCCTCAAATTCTTCATTGGATTTTTGCATTGGATCACTATTTATATCAGAATTATCAAATTTAGATTCATCTTTATTTTCATATTTAATCTCTAATAAAGCATCTGATAATTTTGAATCAACAGTAGATAATTGATCTCTTAACCAATTATTCACAACAGATTGATTTAACTTATTATTTGTAGCTAAAGAATCATAATTAGAAAATATTTGAACTACATTATTAACTTTATCAGTTAATGATTGTATTCTCGTATTATAAGCTGTGTTATATATTATATTAGATGAATCAAGATTTACATGAATTACATCATCAGATAAAGTTGATTTATTTTTAAAATAAAAATATGACTTTACTAATTGTTTAATTGATACTGTAATATCATCTAATATACCTTCAATCGTAGACATTAATCGAGATGATCTCTGAATTGACTCCCAACGACTTGAAGATGTTCCATCGACCATTTCAATAGGAATACCTTCTTTACCAAGTATATCCTTTAATAGTCCGTCCATATCACTATTTAACCTATCCAACTTATCTTTCCAGTCAGGATATTCTAATAATTGAAAATCAGAGTAATTCTGAAGTCCAGGGACTACCTTCATTGGGTTAGATAATACCTGTTGAGCTTGATAAATTAACCTAGTTATATCTAAATTAAATATAGAAACATCACTATCTGAATTGTTAACACAATCCTCTATAGCTTGAACAGCTTCAGTAACGTCTTTAACATTACCAGTCTTATCTGCTAAACGAGCAATAAGGATATCAGGTCTTATATTTACTTTTAAAGACATTAAATATTGTAATAAGTATTTAATAAGATACTCACCTAACAACATTAAAATATCATCGCAAAGACCTTTCCCACCATAATAAGAAAAAGCTACACTTTGTTTTTCTAAAAACCACTCATCTTGAGTATGATCTTTCTTATAAGATATTTTATCATCAACTTTTCTTGGTACGTTTTTAAGTAATTGAGGATTAAAACTTATGTAAGCTATTTTTTCAGCTCTTACGATACTTCCTTCAAAATCTGTAAATTTTTCTGAAGAATTATATGCATCTATTTTTTCATCATGAATTAAAGCTTCTGATTTGATATATTTAACAGGTCTATGTCTTGACCTTATTTGTAAAAAGTCCGTTGGATTAATTAAATCCACTAACCTCTTCTTTTCATAATCTATATACCAAACGTAACTTCCCCAATAAAGAGATGATGACAAAGTTTTATTTATAAATGATTTAAATCCAATTTCTTGTATAAAATCATTAATTTCTTTAGTTTTCTTTTCATAATCCGTTACAGAATCATCTAAAGAAACTTCAAAATTAGATCCATTAATAACATCTTTAATTGCAGATTCAAAAATACCTATTATTAATTTTACTAACCAAAAATCTTCTAAACTCTTTTTTAAAGCAGGAGTTTTATTTAATAAAGAATTTATCTCTGTAAATGACGTCCCACTTAAATTATTTGTATTTGAAGTTAATGATTGAACTACCGTTGTCACCCCAGAACTATATCCTGCAGTTGGATAACTTGAGGTCATTAAAGATTCTATAAAACCTGATACATTCATAATATTTATATATTTATTGTAGTAAATATTAGCATTTTAAGCTTGGTTCAGCTACAACTGCCATTCTCTCATCTGGTTCGCGACTTCCTCTGCTACCTTTAAATGCTACTAAATTATTTTCTCCACATATCCAGTAAGTTAGCTGAGGTCATTTTTATAGTATCAACTCTTTCCTGGAAATCAGAGATAATTTGATCAAAATTAGGATTAAAATCAATTGATAACGATAAAGTTATTGATGTAGATATTCTTTTTATATATTCAGCAACTCTTAAATCAAGAAAATATAGAAAATCCTCGTTGTAAGACTTATCCATTATATATACTGCTGAATCCTCCGTAAAATCATTATCTGGACCAATATCCAATACGTAAGGATGTTCTGCAAAATAATGACAAATCAGACCTGACCAAACTGAACTAGCATACTTTGGTAATAATTTAGGTCTTGAATATCTCCAATAAGCTGCTGAAGTAAATGTCAATCCAATTCTTGAAATACCTAAAGGTATTAATTGAATTTGGTCTTCAGTTATATCACCGTTTAAATAATCTTGAAAATTATCCTTAAATTCATAAGCATGATTATCTGGTAATCTAACTGATAATACTACTGGTCTTATATTTGAATAATCATGAATAGCTTGTTCAATTAAATATTTAAAACTTTTGACAGCTTGTTCATTCGTAAGACCTAATAGTTTATATATATCTTCATATAGAATTAATCCTAAGTCAATAGTTACCCTATTTTTTAAATCAGATACCAGATACTTTCTCATAATTATAAATTATTTACTTCTTTTTCCAAGTCATCTAATCTTGACATTAAAACATCATAATCAAATTTAGAAAAATTATCAGAAACATTATTTCCAAATTTATCTTGAATAGTATCACATATATTTGATAATTTTAAATAAAGATCCATCAATATATTATCTTTTCTTTCAATAGTTTCTTTTAATTTATTTTCTGTATTCACAACTACTCAGAAGTTACTATCCAAGGAAATGTAAAGGAATTCTTTGATGAATCAAATTCATAATTCATCATTAACTCATTAAAAAATAAAGCTGCTCCTAAACCTCTCCATTTCTCTTGATTCATTTTAGCTAAAGTTTCTATAAAAGAAATTTCATCTATATTTGAATCAGTAGTTAAAGATAACTTACCTTCGTTATAAGTAATTTTACCTGATAAATTTTCTTTTAATAAAGAAAGTAACTCAGATTTATACTTATTAAAGGAATTAGCAATAAAAGCACCTGTTAAAGGACCTTTACTTAATTTACCCTCATCTATTTTAGGTTCATTAGATAAAGTTTTAGGTTCTTCTTTTACCTCTACTTTTTCTTCTACTATATCGATATCGTTACTAAAATTTTTTGCTATTCTTTTTAATAAATTCATATATTTTTAAAATTTTATAATTCAAATTCACCATCAACTACGTCAAATACTAAATCCTTATCATCTATATTTTTAATCAATATAGTTTTATCAGTTAATACGTCATACTCAAGTTCATCACCTGAAAAATCTTTTAAAATATCAAAATAAAAAGCGAAATCACCCATTATATCTTTATAATATATAGGTAAAGAGTCCTTATCTATCTTATCAGACTTCTCTTTACGAATATACCATAAAAATGCACTATAATAAAATAAAAATTTAGATTTAGTCATTTTTAATTAATAATGCTTTAAATGATTATTGACGCGAGTTAAATTAACTCCAGTTTGTGCTTCCTTATACACTACAAAGTTAGATATAGATCCATTGTCAGACGTTTTATAATAAGTAGCTATTGATACATTTTTCAACTCAGCAACATTCGATACGCCTTGCGAGAAATCTATAATTGATTCACAAGGCGGAATGCCATTGGTGACTGGTTCGTAAGTAACTGTGTTATTGATTTGATATAATTCTATATCAGACAATTCAATAGCTAATTGATTGCTAACGTCAGGAGCATTTGTAGCAAATTTAAAAGTTAAATTAAGTGTATCTAATGTATTATTTTTATTAGATAATGGAATATCTGTATCTACGGTATACGTCCCTCCTGTAGATAATCCAACATTTGTAATGGCTTTATATGCTATAGAATTTACCGTATCGGATGTATACCCAATTGTTATGTAAATACCATTTAACGTAAAATCATAATCACCAGAAGCAAAACTAGTATTTTTTACTTTAAATTTTATATGATATGTATTTGTAAGGTGATTACTAAAAGAACCGATAGATGAATTATTTAGCACTATTTGAGTTCCATCATATCGAGAAATAACTAAATTATTATTACTTACAGAAGGTCCAGTATAAACAGTTCCTGCTCCTTTTACCCAATTATCTACAGTACTACCAAAATTACTCTTATATATACATATGTCTTTAGATGAAGGAATTTTGGCATTTGATATAGCAATCGATTGATTACTATCTTCCTTAAACCCATTTATAGCATTATAGGCAAATACATCTTGCTTAGTTCCCCAGAAAGTGGATAAACTAGATACTATTCTTCCATTTACATTCCCTATGGCATCATAAGCTATTGTATTTGCGCCTTCAGCTAATGGATACCAGTGAATCAATTCATTGTTTGAATTATAGCATTTAAAGTCCCATAAATTACAATAAGAAGGTTGATAGTTAGCATTTGATGTATTTCTACTTGCACCTAATAAAGTGTAAACATTTAAAGCAGATGGTGGATTAGAATTTACAAAAGAAAGAGTATAAGAATTACCATTTACAATACATGAATAACCTGAATTATAATCAAAACTAACTTCAACATTATAAATACTTCCTACAGTTACAGTTAAAGTTGTAATTTCAAAAATACCAGTATGTTCACCATTACCTACCCATAAACAAAAATGAGCTGCGCTATCTTTTCGTATACCAAAATTACATCTTAAATTAAAACCAGCAAATATGGAATATAACTTAGATGCATCACTATGTATTGCATTAATTTTTACAGTAAATGATATTTTGGTAACGTCTGATATGCTCTGATTTGATAATAGAACATATTGATTTTGTCCATTAAACGTAGCGCAATTATTATCAGAAATCTTTCCTTTAAATGAAACAGGTGTAAACCTATTACCTACAGTATAAGTAAATATATCCTGCGTATTAGCCCAAAAATTAGATATATTAGAAGCTGTAATTGTACCGTTTACTGTTCCTATTACATCATGCGCTATAGTTCCTGAGCCTTCTGTTAATGGATACCAATGGATTAATTGATTAGTTGAATTATAACATTTAAAATCACAGACAGATCCGGATAAAAGATATGAAGGATTACTTGCAGAGGTTGTAAATCTACAACCTATAAATGTATTAGCTGTATCTAATGCAGTTGTAGATCCACTATTTTTTACTGAAATGATAATATCATCAACTTTTAGTATAGGATTATCTCCAATAGTTAAGTCTATTTTATGAAAAACATTATCATTTATTGAGACATCATATTCGTAATATGTGGTACCTTTAAAAAATCTTAGGTATCCATTTGAATATTGATATCTTAATTCCGTGGTTCCATAAGTTGTTGTGTTAAATATATTTTGTATAAATGTTACATAACTTGAATAAGAACCTTTATACATAAAAGTTATACGTTTAACTTCACCTAATATATTATTTGCACCAAAATCTATATAATCACTACTTCCATCAAACGTAGCGCAATATTTACCTACTGAACCTAAGCAATCTGTATTATCGTATTTCATGTAAATTAAACTAAAACCTTTCTAGGGATGTTAACACCATTATCAATATTATACCCAACAGCATTGCACCAAGTTCCATACTCCTTATTTGGAAGATCAAATGTTCCTGAAAGTGTCGCCGAATTATTGTTTAACGAGGTATCAAGCCAGTTAGTGGAAGAGATGTTGTTGAGGTTGAGTAAAGTGCCATTGACTTTAATAGAAAAACTAAATATAGTATAATCACCGGTTAAAAATGTATCACCTGACGGATTATTTTCGTAACTAGATGCATATGTTGATATACCTGTTATCGCAAAATTAGGATAATCTTTTGTTGCTATATATCTCGCAGACCCGCCTGTCTTTATTTTTATTCCGATAGGATCTCCAGATCCTGAAAATCTTTCACTGTTATTAATTTGATATTCTATAACATCGCTTTTATAATCATGTGCCGTTTCGAAACTTTCTGAAGCGAAATATGCTTTTATAGGAGAGATAGTTATATCTAAAATATCACCTTTTTTAATAGATATAGGAGACATCTTAATTGAGTTCCAACTAGCAGTAGTATCAGTTTTTTTTGTATTTTTAATTTGATTATTATCTATAGAAGCCTCCCAAGTATTACTATTTATAGAATATGGAGTTATTGTATCATTAGATATATAAGTTACGGCACCTTTCAACTCACTCGGAACATCTTTACCATTTTGATAATCCTGAATTGTATAAGGAGCGTCATTAGCTGATATGTCGAAGTTGAAAATTTTAAAATCTTTTATATATCTATTTTTACCAGCTATAAAAAATTTATTAGTTCCAGAACTCCCACCACCAAATGTAACACTCGATAATAATGAAATATCACCATTACCCGAATTAGGTATTATACAATCTTCACCGTCAACAAAAAACATCATTTTTGATGTATTATTTGGGTTTGAACCTACAACCCAAATAAATTTATGTTCTATACCATCATATATTTTATTGAAAGAAACATAATTATTAACGGAATTACCGCTAGGTACATCTCTAACGGTAAAATTTTGTGCTGTGATGCCTTTATAAGTATTTATACCACTATAACCCGCATATCCTAATCCATATCTTCCAAAAGTAATACTATCGCTACTTAAAAATTTTCCAGTAAATACAATGGTAAATGGTATTTTAATGGTCATTCCATCAAAATTTGGAATTACGGGTATAGTAGAATTAGTCACATTAGTTTGATTTGCTTCGATAAATGTAGGAAATGATAACTTATTATCTAAATTCCTACCTTCATCTCTTATCCATTCTTTGCTAGTTGCACTCGATCTTAAATCGGTAAGCGAACTAACACCAGCCGTAGTCCCATCTGTAGTAAAGAATGCCGTATCACCAGTTATTGCATCATAAAGATATAACCCACTGTTTTCTTCACATTCAAATAAGTGTTCGATCTTTCCACTGGTTCTACTAACAAAAGCAATATAACTAAGGTTAAAATAATCACTACCAGTTAAAGCTTGTTTTTGCTTTATAGCAATATAATCACCAGTTGTGTCGACATATAATACATCAACGGTTCCTTCGCCTTTTATTGTAATATTCCAGTTATCTAAAGCATTTGTAGAACTGATATTGGTTTGAATAAATACATTCTGGTTATTAACATCAAATTTAACACAATATCCAGAAACTGGCTTTCTTCCATCTCCTGTATCTAAACCACCCACCCTGCTTAACAAATAAGCTCCATTATCTGTTTGGACAGGATTAGTTACTGTAGATTCGAGTGAACCTCCAGCAGATAAATTAGTATCTGAAACTAATTCTAAACGATTAACTCTTACGTACTTTTCAAAATCTACTGGATCACTCATAATATTTTACTCTAATTCAGTTTCTAAATAATCTGAAATTTCTTTTGCTATGCTAGCTTTAATCCACTCATTATTAGTGGATAAAATCATATAAATATTTTCTTCGTCAATATCTTCAGTAATTCTGAAAATATCATTCCATTTATATTCTACTTTATATTCGTCATCTTCAACTATAGGTTCATAACCTAATTTTAAAGCTATTGAATTTGGGACTACATCATTTTTGTAAGAAGTCTTACTAATAGATATTTTTAAAGGACTATATTCCACTTCTCCCTCCGAATTTAAAATAGATTTAATGTCTTCTATCGTAAAAAATCTATTATCTATAAGACTAATAACTACGATGTTTTCTTCATACTCAATTTTACTTCCACGCATCACAGCTTCAGTAACCTGAGAAAAGAACTCACCATCAGGTCTTACAGTTTTAATAGGTAATGTAATTTTAGTCATAATTAACCGAAATATTGAATTACTAAATCTACAGAGTCACCAACATTATCAACAAATACATTCACTTGAGATATATTTGAAAATTCATATGTATTATTTGTTGGATCTGGATAAATTGGATTTATACTACTATAGGTATCTGACTGTTTAACATAAACAGCTCCACTATTACTTAAAGAAGGAACAACTATTACACGAGCTCCTTTAGTCAAAGCTCCTGTTATAGGAGTAGCGGTTTGAGAAGAAACTGGTGTTACAGAAACTTCTACTGGAGCAGATAATACTCTTAAATTATCCACGTAAGTTGCGACCGCACCACAATCTGGTAATTTAGTTGATACATAAGAAGGATCATTTGGATCTAATGTAGAAACTACATCCGTTTTATCTACAGCATAACCTGTAACGTACTCCGTAACTTTGTTTGTAGAAGGAATGTGTGTAGTAGTATCAACGGTTTCATTTGTAGCACCATCAATATTAGATACTGCTACGGAATAATCTACAACAGCTTTTGACGTAGGTAATTTATTATTAGTAGAATTAGAATCCAATGAAGTATCTATTACAGACGACTTAACATCTACTTCTATATCATCAGAACTATTTAATGAAACACCTACCCAATCTCCACCAACTATAGAAATATCACCAGTAACATTATTAACAGAAGATACCTGACCTTTTGTATCAGTATCAACCCAAGTTTGATTAGTTTCGCTCCAAGTCCATATAGTATCAGTACTACCTAAAATAGCATAATCACCATCATTACCTGTAGGATATGCAGTTGTAAGTTCTGTTAAATCAGCAAAATAACCTAAATTATGTTTATCCCTTCCTCCACCAGCTTCGGCAGTTCCCATTACTATGTTGGAATTAATTGTAATCATAATTTTTATTCGTTTGAATTAATAGATATTTCTACGTGATCTCGTATTTTCTTAATATATAAATCGCCAGTACCTTTTTCATAAGTTACTTGAACTCCAGGTCCAATAACAACACCATTTAAATCATTAGTTGGGGCTGATGATAGGTCGGCTAATCTTAAACTACCCACTCCGTTATTAAAAATAGTATAAGTATTACTTGCATCAAAGGTGCTACCCATAAGGGTTTCTAATTTTTCCCAATTAGTATTTTCTATAATTAAATAACTTATTTGCATTTATTTTCCTTTTTAAGTAAAAATTTTTAAAATACCAGCCACACCACCACTTGTTACAGAAGATATAAGTAAAGCTAATTTCCAAATTTTTGAATTAGTTTCATGAATCTTTTCTAAAAGATCATTATCAGCTTTATCAGATTTGTTAGCTAATTTCTCAAGAATAGCTCGTATCTCTAAAATCTGTTCTCTACTTAAATCACTTTGAGTACTCGTTTTTGAAAGACCCAAAACTAATTTATTAATATTATCTGATAAATTGTCTATAGTTAATTCAATTTTTTCTATACGTCCGCGACTTTCTTTACTGTCACGTACGTTATCAGTTAAAGCTAATACTAATTTATTAAGATTTTCATCTAAATTATTTATTTTACTATCCATTCTATCGAATGAATCATTTAGATTATCAACTTTTTGCTGAAGTTTAGCAATACCAACTTTATCTTCTACTTCCATAAAATTACTCACCTAATTTTTATATGATTGAGGATATTTATTCTTAACTAATTTAATAATATCCCTTATTAATTTATCTAAAATTCTTTTCGTTTTCTCATCAAATTTAACTGGACATTAATTTAAAATTTGATCGAAATTTTTATTCCACGTATAAACTTAGTCACCCAAGGAACTATACTAATTCTACTTAGCCAAGTCTCTTTTGAATTCTTCGAGTTTTTTGTTGAAATAACCTTCGGAATACCAGACTTCGTTTGATTGAGTTTTGTACTTTTCATTTCCTATTAAAATTAGTTCAGTATTTTCAGGTATAATAATTACATCAGGCTGGGTTAATATTACTATAGGTTTTATTTCTGAATTAAAAGAACAACCAACTAAAAACAAACTTAACAAACTTAAATATTTCATTTTATTTAATACCGGTTAATCTTTTTAAATCTTTTCTTACTTCAACTAATTTAGATACCAACTCATCTCTTTTATATAAATAATTCTGAGCTTCTTGTACTGTTTTAGCTTCTCTTATTTTAATATAATAAGAGTTAATTTGTTTTTCATAATATTCAATCTTCTCTTTTAGAGAATTTTCGATATTAGATGCTGAAGTTATAATTTTATATTTAAAATATAATTTTAATAAACAACTTACAGAAGTAATTAAATTAATAATAAAATTCCACTTCATAATAATAAAATTAGGGGTAGTTAGCTGGAGAATGAAAACAAACAAAAAAACACCGAGAAACAACAACAAAAGAAACTCCAGCTAACTACCTTAAAATTATTTAAATAAAGATGTTATAGCATCTTGTAAAGAAGAGTCACCTGCTATATAACCTACGATAGCGGTAAATGCTCCTATAATATAAATTTTATATTTTTTAACAAACTCACCAAATTTACCAAATTTAGGAGTTGATGAATCTTTATTTTCTTCCATAATTATAATTTATTAGAACGAGTTAGCTTAATATATACGTTATCCTCTGTAGTTTGAATTTCTTTTAATAAATTTTTTAAATAATCATTATCAGGTTTTTCAATTAATAAAGAACTAACTAAATTATCTAATTCAATTAACTGATCATAAGATTTTTTATAATCTTTACTTAAAATTAAATTTTTTAATGTATATTTAATAAAAGTTTTAATATATATAGTAACTTTATCAATTTTTACGGTATTGAGATAGGATTCATTATTAACTAATAAAGCTAACCCGATAAGTTTATATTGAGTTACAGGAGTTCCATCTGATAATTTACCAGTTTTTAAAACATTATCAACTTTTTCTGGATAATAACTATTATATAAATTATAATAAGTTATAAGATGCTTCTCTGAAGGTTTTAGTTTCTTTACAGTATTATTATCGATAACTATAAATTTAATCATTAAAGAATTTAACTCAATATTGGAATCATCTACATCAGATTTTAACCAATCATTAAATGCTTTAACTAATTCAGGATCATTTTGATTATTAACTACGTACTGTAATCTATCAGAATAAGAATCTTTTGGTATATTTTTATAAGCTTCTAAATGTTCTTCTAAGGATTTAGAATAAACAGTTATTCCTATTAATAAAGACAATACTAAGGTAATGTATTTTTTCATATTAATTAATCTTTAATTTTCTAGTTAAATTTATATATAAACTATCCTCAGCATCTTGAATTTTTTTAATTAATACATTAATTTGAGGATCATTTTTATTAAGATTAAATATTTTTAATCTATTTTCGATACTTAAAGCATCTTCATAACTTTTTTTAATATTATCTGAAGTATACCAAATTGATATTTTATTATTTACAAAAATAGATAATAACTTATAATCATTTAATGATAATACTTCATCAATAGTTAATGAATTAACAAAGTCATTTAAAATTTTATCACTTCCAAATGACTTAGCTATTAAGTATAACTCTCTAGGTTTAATATCAACTCCATTTATATTTTTAAGAGGGAATATTACATCCCAAAGTTCTCTGTGTACTTTATTATAAAAATAAGATCTAATATTTAATTTAATAGAATCAGGTTGAGAATCTAATTTTTTAAAATTTTCAGGGATACAAAAATATAATGAAACTAAATGTCTAAACTTAAATTCAATAAGTCGATCCTCTTTTGGTAACTGATCCCAACCTGTAATTTTATTAAGAGAGAAAGAGATCCATTTTCCATAATCAGACTCTAACCAAATTGGTAATAATTCTTCAATATCAGCAGAATTATCTTTAGCCCATTTCATTCCTTGATCATAACCCGAAACCTTAGAAGAATCATATCTATCAACTAATTCTTTCTTAGTAATACCAAAAAGTAATGATGAAGTTAAACATACTAAACAGATTAAAATTTTTTTCATATTATTTAAATAATTTTTTTAATTTATTAAGATTCTTTTTTAATAATTCAATATCTTCAGGCTTATTTTCAATTTCTTTTAATAACATAGATGGGTAAGAAGCACTGGATTCATTAATTTTTATTTGAATTTCTACAAACCGAGGTAATTCTTTATAAAAATTAATCCAAATATTATCAATTATATCTGATAAACTAAGTGTATTAACTTCAGGATATTTAATATCTAAAAATCTTTTAGTAATATTTGGTTGAGATATATAATCAATTTTTGAACTATTTTTAATTATTGAATATAATCGTTCATTTTTAATAAAACGATCATCTGAACTAAACCAAGTTCTATCTCTTATATTCCTATCCTCATTTACTAAAATATCTCTTGAAATTTCTACAGTAATAGCTTCATCAGATAATATATAATCTTTAGTAACTATTTTAGATTCTAATCTATCAATGGAACTATTAAGATTAATTTTTTTAAACTTTGAATTTTCTCTTATCGTACTAACTCTCTGTAATTCAAGTCTATCATTTAATCTTTCTTTTCTACTTAATTCAGATCGATCATCCAAAAATCTACCGAATGATAAAAAAGGAAGAGTTAATAATAATATTATATTAATTACCTGTTTCATTACATTGACCACCTATGTTTAATTCAATGAATCGAGAATGTTTTCCATAATATTCCACTGGTGCAGGTCTCCATAATTTAGTCTGGTCATATTTTTCTTGACCTAAATTTCTTTGTCTCCAGACTACAACTGTGTTTTCAGGATTCATAAATACTTGACGAACATATTGTCCCCAAGTTACGCTAGAAGATACACAATCAGTAAACTCACCTGGACCTGTATAAATCGGTATAGTATTAGTTCCAACTGAACGAGTACTACCAAATGATGGGTAAACCCATACTTTAGTTACGGATCTATAATCTCCAACTTTTGAATAAATAGAATCAACTCCGTTATGAGTAAATCTAATACCAAAACATCCATTAGTTTTCCACTCTGTAGTTGGTAATATTGTTCCTGAACTATGTTGAGTTACATCCTGACTCCAAACTACAAATTTAATAGTATCACCAGTATTTCTACCATCAAACATACTTTCATGAAATACCATAGATTTATCATCAGTATCTATGTTATAAGATCTGGTATAATAAACTATATTACCATACTTATCGATAACTTTCATTTCAAAGTCTGTCCAATATTGCATATTAATCATATATTGGTCAGTAGTTTGAGTATTATCTACTGATGTTACTCCAGTAGTTTTAATATAACTAAGATTATTATCTAAACTAACTCCTATAGTTTTTAATGTAAACTCAGTATCACTATATTCAGATGGTAAAGTAGATGAATTTGATTGAACTATATCCGTTGCGTTAGTTAAACTACTACTAATACTTCCACCAATACTTACTGAAGATGTAGTAATACCTGTAGGTTTAGTATTAATATAACTAACAGTATTTGGAGATACTACTAATTTAGCTGAAGAACCTTTCATAGCATCACCTTCAGCTAATGATACTGTACTATATAATATATTACCACTTGAATCAACTAAAGCTATTGAATCAGCTGGAGTAGGTGACATATCAATAGCTACCCTGAAATTTTGAACATAAGTATCTTGGTAATCATTTTCTATAGAATTACTTGTTTTTGGGTTAACAGTAATTTGATTTAATATTCTTACTTTATCATTCGAAGCTATTTCTAATGAGTTTTTTCTAATACTATTACCGGTTCCACTACCTACAATAAAATTAGCATCATTACTTACTTCATTAAAAGTTCCGACTACGGTTTGATCTGATTTTCCAGAAGTTAAACTTCTTCCAAATAAATAGGTATACATATAATTAGATAGATTATATCGACCTATTGATACTCCACCATAGAAAGCTTTATTACCACGACCTAAAGTTATTGAATAATCACCAAAAGATTTATTTTCACGTCCACCTGCAACTCCGGACATACCTAATACTTGATTACCACTACCGAATGAACTATTTGAATAAGATAAAATAACTACGCCAGCTAAAGGTTTATCAACGCATTTAACGGAATAATCAATTTTAGTAGTAAAATTATTAGCGGTTGCTTGATTATCACGTAATGATTTAGCATTATCATCTGTAGTAGAATAAGTTAATTTATTACCATCTATAGATACAATAGTAATACCGTATTCTATAGATTCATTATTCTTCATTGATAATTTATCACCAATTGCATAAGCTAAACTTAATTCAGTATAAGATGGATCATATGTACTTTCTACAGATTTCTTAACTAAATCTGTATATAAAAATTGAGTATTTCCCAATGTAACGGAATATGTATTATTTCCATTATTCTTCTCAATTTTAGATTGAAAATAAAAACCTTTTGAATATATAATATTTGGTATATCTCTTCCAGAATTATCTAACCAAGGTCCACCTGCTATTAAATATTCTGTAGTTAGAAGGTCAGAATTAGTAATATTTGTAGAGTTTAAACTATTTGTAGTTAAACCATTTGTATTTATATTATTAGAATTAGTTATATTTGTAGAAGTTAAGCTACTCGTACTTATATTATTAGAATTAGTAATATTTGTAGAGTTTAAACTATTTGTAGTTAAACCATTTGTATTTATATTATTAGAATTAGTTATATTTGTAGAAGTTAAATTTGTTGTTGAAAGAGAACTAATTCCATTAAAAGTAGCTGTATTCCAATTAAAAGTTTTATTTGACCCAATAGTGATAATATTACTTGAATAACTAGATACCCAAGCTAATTTATTACTTAGATTAGTTAAAGTAGTTTTTGAAGCTATATCATTAGCAGTACAAAAAGTACTCCAATTAGTTGAAGTTGGGTTAGTTACTTTATAATTAGATGGATTATAAGTTAATGATTTATTACTTGCAGTACCTGGACCACCTAAACAAATGGAACATAAAATTAATTCACTAAGTATTAATATTTTTTTCATATTAAGAAATAAAATTAGGTGGTTTTAAATTTCCTGTAACTGGTGAACCATTTACTAACCAGAATTCTCTCCAACCTTGTAATGTAGTACCAGCTTCATTATATTCAGCCATATACCATTTACCATTTTTAACTCTAAGATTTTCTCCATTAATTAATTCAGATATTTCTGATTCAAATACTAATTTTTCCCAATTAGTATTATCTGAACCCCATTTATAATATAATTGAGATCTACTATAACCAGTTGGAGTATATTTACCTATACAACCTATAGATGCTTCAAATCCATCTACTTGAGGGTCGGAATCAAGGTTGAGTACTATTTTACCTTGTTTTAATACTTCAGTTAATGTAATTGTATTATATATATTATCAGGCATATATTAAATAATTATATTAAATAAGTTAATTAAGTTAAGTTAAATTAATATATATACCTTAATATATATATTATATTAATATATAAATTAATTGTTATATATTAGTTTTCATTTTTATATATTAAGTGTTTGTTACAATTATATATATAATTATAGCTAAGTTATAACTAAATTATAGTCCAACCCTTAATATATTAAGTTAAAA
>Ga0256872_10000045_pt1 | contig 22335 bp, 1 predicted proteins | sample RumenRJG_08RNA_FD_186119 | JGI IMG/M metagenome (GOLD analysis project Ga0256872, IMG submission 186119) | Metatranscriptome of bovine rumen microbial communities from Lethbridge, Alberta, Canada - Rumen RJG_08 (Metagenome Metatranscriptome) | ecosystem: Host-associated > Mammals > Digestive...
AATTTATTTAAATACTTTCACCATTAGAATTGATTCTTTCATTCAATTCTTCTAAAAGTTTTTCAGTAAATTCTAATCTATATCTTGCTTTAATAACTCTACCTTCCATTTCTAATCTTTCTAAGAATCTTCCTCTTGCGACTGATAGATCAATTTCTCCTGCATTTTGACTAATATTCTTTAATGTATCTGCTGTTTCTTTTCCTTGTTTAGCTCTTTGAATCACTTGTTCTTTAGTATCTCTTGATGATTGTGCTGATGATTTCATTTGTTCTGCAAATTGAATAATTGTTATTAAATTATCTTTTAATTTCTTATCATTTTCCTTATCTGATAATGATTCTATATAAGGATTCATTAAATTCAATATTATATCATTTTGTTTAATTACTTCTTCTTCAACATTTGGAATGGAACCTTTACAAATATCATAAACACTCACTGAAAGATTATCAATTGTTCTCACAACTTCTCCTGCAAATTTGAATAATTCTGGGAGCTTTCCATAAGCTCTTGGGTGTTCTTTGGCATAAAGCAAGGCTGGTAAAACAATAGAACATACTTTTGAACTGATTTCAAGGAGTTTTGTCGACCATGCTTTCATAGATGATGATCTAAATGTCTTGATTTGTTCGGAATATCTCTCGATTTTTGTAACAATAATTTTTAATGGTGTTAAAATAGACATAAATTTGGACATTAAAACGCCTTTTTCTTTTTCATCTTTATCTGCAGATTTGATTGCTAACTTGGTTTGAATAACAATTTCTGTAAGAACTCCGCCTAATTCTTTGAGAAGAATGATTGTAGTTTGATGCCAATCTCCTATGAATAGGAAACGATCTTTTAATGCTGTCTGGAAATTATTAAATGTCGATAATAAATGATTTGATAACCCTGTCATTTGTTGTTTGATTGCAAAATTATTCGTCCATACTGAGACCTTTAACATCTGTGTAATTAATACTTGTGTGGATGTCCTACATTGTTTCATGATTTCTGCAAGTTCTCTATTAGAGAGTTCTCCATTTGAGCCTTCAACAAATTGTGAAATATTCTTGCCTAGGTCCTTGATATAGCCAATTTGAATATCACACATGTCTTGAACTTTTTCTTTGGCTCCATCGTTGGGAACAGGGGGCATTGAAAGAGTTTGAATGAGATCGGCTGAATCAAGATCTGGAATATGTTGTTCAGCATCTGTGAGTCTAAATGAGGTCTGGATGCAATTAGTAATGAGATCAGAAACATCTTTAAGTGAAGAAATAATGTCAAATTCGTAATAGGCTTGAGTTGTAGATGCATGTTGTTGGAAAATATGGAAGGATTCAAGGAAATCATTTAATGATTGCTTGAATTCAAGATCTAATGATGGATCTGTGTTACATTGAAGTAATTCGACTTCACGCATCTTAAGTTCTGCAATGATTTTTTGAACATTTTGGGCATTCTTCTTTTGATAATTGTAGAATGTTTCTGGAACACGTGATTCTGAACGAGATGAAACTGATCCTAAAATATTTATTGCTGCAATACATAATGTCTTCATAAATACTGTCTTATTAATACTAATTTGTGTAATTCCCTTTTGTTTCAACATACTAGTTTCATCTTTCATAACTAATTCATCATCATCATCAAATTCATCTTTCTCAGCTTTATCGTTCTTATCGGTCTTATCGTTCTTATCGTTCTTATCGTTAACAGTACTAATTTCAGATGATTCAGAATCTGAATCGAGATCAACATGAAATTGATCTTTATTAACAAGTTTTTCTTCATCAACAAGATCTGATACCAAATCTAATAATCTGTTCATAAGTCTAAAGAATGAACGAGAAGTTCTTTGAACAGAAGAGCCAGATAAAGCAGAAGAATGTACTAATTGAGACATAGTTTTCATAGCAGAAGAAGTAGCAGTAAATATCTTTAAAAGATCATCAAAAGTTTCCAATTGAATTCCATCTGTTACCAATAAGTTCTTAATAATAATTATCAATGAATCTGCTATAGTTTTAATCATCTTATTTACCATCATATGAGGATCTTCTTTAGCTGATTTCTTTTGAGCATAACGGAATATTTTACGAGATAAATCGACAATTATCTTCTTATTCTTTTCAATTGTTTCTAAGATCTCAGGAAGGCTAGAGGTTGGTAAATCTATTGGATTAGTCGATTGTCTACTTAAGGTATCAATGAAAGGTTGTCTTAATGAAAGAAATGCCTTGTGGATGGCATTATTCATTGGAATATCATTAATATACATCTTAGCAACAGTTGGCTTGATTTTGGCGATAATTGGTTCTAAATTAATAATAACTTTGATAGGTGAATTAAATGAAAGAGCTCTAATCTTTAATGTATCGAAATCAATAGAAGAAGAATAAATTGAAATGGAATTCTTTCCAAGAAGAGAGTCAGCTATTTTAGCAAAAGTATCTAGTTCTATTTCAGGAATTGGCTGTTCTGGTGTTGCTATTGCTGCATTAATTGATTTCATTTCATTCAAAAGATCAGCAACAGTCTTCTTAAATAATTCACACTTAGAACGGTTTTTAAGTTGCATTGAAGATTGTCTTATAACTTTAGCTTGTTCCATTAATTTCATTGGATTAGATACAAGGAACTTCTTGATTTTAGGAGGTAATGAGGGTAAGGTACGTGTATAAACTGAGACTAATTGTGGTAAAACATTGAGAAGTTCATCAGTTTCTGTTGGAAATAGCGTTCCTGTATGATTAAATAATCTTTGTAATAATTCTATTGCATCACCTGAAGAAGCTGTTAACATTGATTTACATTCATCTATAGGATATTCCATAGCAATAGGAAGAAGTTGTTGAAGTTTTTTAGATGCTTCAAGTATTGCTTTAAGGCTATCTATTTCACTAGGAAGCTTAACTTCGATTGGTTTGAGTTGTGCAATAATAGGATCAAGTTGTAAATAATCTATATCGTCTTCATTAAGAATTGAAATATTTGAATAATTGAGAGCATTATTCTGTTTGTTTTCAAAATTGAGAACTTTACTTTTAGTTGAAAGGGCAGAAAGAGTAGTTGTTGTTGGAATAGAATGATGAATCATATTATTAATTAACAAAAATTCTCTTAAAAGATTATCAATACGAATATCTTGATGGATTTTAGTAACATCTTCTACAGTATTTCCTAATAAAAGTGAACTTTTGATTTGATCTTGGAAATTGATAATTTCTGGAGTGGAATATGGAGTATTAAGTGCAACAGATACTTTATTTGACTTCATGAATTGTGGAAGCTTTGGATTAGATTTAAGCATAACAGTTTGAAGTTCTAAAAGTGATGATGTTAAGTTTAATCTTTCTACTTGTTCTGCATTGATATCAAATGAATGATGAAGAACTTCTGGTGAAGAAATATGTATCTTAATTGCATCAAATAATTCTTCTAAATTACTTTCAATTGATGTTTTATCTATAATGTCAACATTATCTTCTGATAGATGATTTTGAATTCCATTAATATCAATTGAATTTGGTGAAATATTAATAGATGCTGTTGATAAATCTGCTGTTATTGCTGAAATATTCACTGAATCATTTGAAATATTTATTGGTATTGGTGAAAAGTCAATTCCATTAATATTTACATTATTAATATTATTAACATTTGAATCAGAAATATTTGAATTCATTGAATCTATTGAATTATTTGAATTGTCTGAATTTGATTTGGATTGTAATTGAAGGAGAACATGTTTTCTGACGTCTTGGGTTTTGGCAAAGAGAGTAGTTTGGTATTGATAAAGTGAATTGATAAGAGTTTGAATGGTTTCAGGTGAAGAAATATCGATTTCAGGATTAGTAGTAAGTTCATCAATGATAGGAATTGGTTTCTTTTCTAAAGGCATTTTAATATTTGTTAAGAGTTTAGGATTCTTTTTAGAAAGTACTTTAGCCACTTTAATCACACTTTCACAAATATTTAAGCTGGCAGAAGGAGAATCCAAATCATATTGTACAGTTTTATCAATATAAGCCTTAGTTGTTGAGTCCTTAGTTAATTCAGAAGCATATTGAAGTATTGCTTGTTGAACAGCACAATCTTTAAGAGGTAATTGAGAAACAAGTGTTCTAAAAGCAACAAGATTATAATTTGGACTATGAATATTGGATAATTGGAATTGTTCATGCAATGATTCAATATTTTTATTAATTGTTGCTTCGTCAATTTGATCTGTTATTCCTACTTGATTCAAAGAACGAACTTTTCTTAATATAGGAGAAACTGCCACACGTTGTTGCATTAAATCATTAATTCTTAAATTGGCATTTTGTAAAGAAATATCTCTGGTAATTTGGGCTAATTGTTTCTCCATTTTGATATGATCTCCTGGTAAATCTTTAATTAAAACGATCTTATTCTTATTAATTTCATCCAATTGTTGATCAAATAAAGAAGAAATGATTTTCTCTTTAGCTTGTTGACCATTCATTTCAGAACTACTTACTTTTTGTTCAATTCTATTAATAGTTCCCTTTTCTTCTGATAATTTTGTCATATGTTGTAATAAAACTTGTTGTAAAATTAAATCTTTTGCAGATAATGATGAAATTAATTGACTTATTTGGCCTAAATTATCGATACTCTTTAATTGTAATTGAAGATTTTCTTGTAATTCACTAATATGTTCTGGAGTTAAAGCAGCAATCATTGGAGTAATTTCTTCTGAAGTAATTTTTTCAAGTTCTGGTTTAAGTAAAACTCTCTTTTGAAGTAATTTTGTTGCATCTTGAGCTACTTTTGTTGCTTCAATATTTCTTAAAAGATTCAATGATTCCTTTTCTAATTCATTAGGATTAGAGATGATATTATAGACATGTTGTAATAAAGCTTGTTGAAGAACAAGATCATCTGAAGATAATTGATCTAAAGTATCTTTTGAAACTGTTCCTGTTTCGATTAATTCTTTCATTTGTTGACTAAGATTTTCATGTAAAGCTTTCATCTTTTCTGGAGTCATTATAAATTTCTTCTTAGATTTTAATTCTCCATTTTCATTTTGTTCATCTGCTTCTATTATTTCTATAGTATTATTTTGAGTTGATATTACTTTTGTAGATTTATTAAATGATTCTGTTAATCCAACTAAGTCAGGATCTACTGTATTTCTTTCTATCATTAATTTATTAATATAAAATGATGCCTTATTTGTAAGAAGATCTCTCTTGATTAAATTAAGAGATGAACTAAGTGTTTCTGGTGTTGGAACTGCTTTAGAAAGAACTGGTGTATTTCCAACAAGTCCTCTTTTCTCTATTCTTTGATTAACATTAATTTTATCATAAATATCTGAATATAATTCTGCTGCTGATAAAGATGAAGCAGAAGCTTCTTCAAGAGCTTCTTTATTAGCATTTAATGCATTTGAAAGAAGTGCAATAACTGGAACAAGTGAATCCTCTTTCATTTCACTTAAAACTGTCTTAACTTTTGATGATTCAAATGTATTTAATTTTAATAATGTTTGCATTGTTGCTCTTGCTTTATCGATTGAATCAAAGGTCAAAGCTTTCTCAATAATGCTAGGATTGATCTTAATATTTTCTAATAATGTAGGATTAACGGTTTGAAGAGTTTCAAATACGGATTGAATATTATGAACTTCTTGAACATTTTTCTCGGCCATTTGTGCTAAAGAATGTGTATATCTGGTTGTTGAATCATTAAGTGGATCATATGCTGCTAATTGTGGAATATTTGATGATAATAAATTAAATTGACGCTTTTGAAGTATTTCAATTAATGGTGATAAATTAGTATCAATTTCTGATTTCAAAATTTCATTAGTAGTATTTGGATCAAAATCTTTATTACCTTCTGGTAAATGTGTACGATAAATATTCTTCATAATATGTAAAATTTGAATGGCTTCTAATTTAGCATCTTCAGGTGAAAGATTCTTAATATTAAGATCTAATTTATCTGGTGTTGATGTTAATTCTAAATGTTCAACAATTATTTTTCCTTCATTTTCTTTCAATGTATTTAAGAATTTCTCTTCATCATATTCAGTGTCTTTTTCATCTATTTGAAGCTTATGTATTGCTACAAGTCTATTATAAACATTTAATAAATCTTGTGATGCTTGATTTAATTGTTGTAGTTCATATTTAGATAGCATTGAACTTGAAGCAATCTCTGGATTAACTAAAGAAGAAGAAATAAATTGACTAGGATCTTCTTGGGCTAAATTAATTTGTTCATAATTTAATTGACGTAAAATCTCTGGAATTGTTGGTTTAAGAGTAGGTTTAGCAGCTAATTCCATTACTTTTCCATTTGATAATAACTTTAAGTGATTTTGGATAAGTCTAACTTGAATAAGTAAATCATCTGCTGATAAAGTATGTTGATAAGCTTTCATTAATTCTGGATTATTAATTAATTCCATTTGTTGTTGTAATGAATTTTGTTGTTTTAATAATTCTTCTCCTGAAATATTACTTGTTAATAATTCTTGACCTTCTGGTGATGATGCAAATTTATAAAGTACTGGATTATTTCCAACAATTGCTGAAGATAATGTCATAAGATTTGTCAAGAATTCACTTACTGCAATTCCTCTAGAAAGTGCTTCATTTGCGATATCATAATTCACATCAAAAACTTTATCAATTAACTGATTGTTTTCATTATTTTCACTTGAATTTGATTGATTATTTATATTTGATTGATTAGACTCGCTTGATTCGATTGATTCTTTGAGTTCTTTGAGTTCATTCATTTCGTCATAAGATAAAGGAATTCCATTTGCTTGTTGTTGTTCAAGGAGTTCTTTTCTAATTTGTTTAGCCTTTTTCTTTGCTGCAAGTTCGTTATGTAATTGAATAGTTGCTTGAAGTCCATTTCTAACGAGTTCTGAATAATGACTTTGTTTACATTGGTTAAGATTTTGACTATATTCTTCAAGTGGAAGAGGAGCTTGGATTTTAATCAAATCATTTAACATTTGTGCCATAAGTAATTGTTGGAAGCAAATATCATTAGGATGTAAATCATTTTGATAAACTTGAATTTCTTCATTTTGATCTAACATATCCAATTGTGCTAAAATTTGATTGGAAGTTTCTTCTAAATCTTTTGTTGTCTTATTTACTAATTCTGTAGATGTTGGTCCTTCTGATTTAATTTGATTTAATGTCTTGATAGTATCTGGAAATGCTGATAATTGTTGTTGTTGTAAAAGTCTTAATTTTTGAGCAATTGTTACTCTTCCTGAAAGCTTAAGAGCATTTTCATTAGATAAATTAGTTAATTCAATACTTCTAATTGAAATTGGAATTTCTGAAAGAATGACTTCATTTGAATTCTTTTGAATTTGATTTAATGTTGGATTATCTAAAGGAATGAATTTAGTTGAAGCTCTATCAACTAATGGATGAACATCTGGTGAAAATCTTGGAATTGTTACAGATTTAATATCATCATATTCAATATTTTGATTTCTATAAGATTCTTGGACTTTAGGTCCTGTTGATACCTTTTCAAGATCTGCTAATTTACTATGAACAATTTTAATATTTTGTGAATTTAATTCTGCTAAGGCTAAGGCAAATGGATCTGTAATGTTACTTAATGTACTTTCTTCATTCATTTCACTAAGATCCATAATATTATTCTTCTTATTTTGATAATCTGGTGGATAGAATAAAAGTGATAAATTAACAAATTGTTCAATGATATCCGTTAAATCAGTAACTTCTTGTTGATATGTCTTTGGACTTGTTGAATCACTCATTGGATTATGTATCATTGTCTCTTCTGATTTAATCTTAAATGTTAATGCTAAATCTAAAAGTTTTCTCAAATCTTCCAAAAGTTGAATACTTTTATCCAAATCAAATTGTCTAAATTCCTTATTATAATAATCACTGCTTCTTCTTCTATCGCCTGTATTTTCATCGTTATTTTCATCATTATTTTGATTGTTTTGATCGTTGTTTTGATCGTTATTTTGACCGTTGTTGATGTTGTTATCGTTGTTTTGATCGTTGCTGAGGCCTTCTAATTCCATCTTTTGATGTTCTTCAAGATCTTGAAGAACATCTTTTTCAAGAATTTCAATGGCAGCACGGATTTGGAATTGAAGATGAGATGAAATGGTGTAGATTGGAGATAAGAGAAGAGAAGAGTTCTTTTGAGCATTAGGATAATCAGAAGCAACAATTTTAACATCTTGTTTAGCAATGAAGGCATGAGAAAGCATAAAGTTTCTAGCTTTGCTTGGAGTTCCTGCAAGATTTGGTTTTGACCAAGATTTTAATACAGCTTGTAATTTATTAATTCTATTAATAGAATCATTAATTCTTTGCTTAATTTCTGAATCTGGAGGAATTTGACCTAAGAATTTATCTTTTCTATTGGTTACGAAATCGAAATAATCATTTGTTAATTCATTTAATGAATCATAATCTATTGAATAGCCTCTTTCTTTTGAGCTAAGAATGACAACCCATTTTCTAATCATATCAAGTAAATCTGCATCAGGATTATCAACTGCTTTAAGATAATCTTCTATTGCAATAGCTATTTGATCACATTCTGCCATGAATAAGTTTGCAAATGTTAATTGTGATTCATCTGCCCATGAAGCAAATTGATATGATGTTTCTACAATTGGTGGTGCAATAGATTTTAATGTACTATCTTCTAAAAGTGAATTTGAAAGTAAAACAGCTTGTTCTTTGGAAAATTGTAATCCAGGTTGAGTAAAAACTGCTGTAGATAATGATTGAACTTGAAGTAAAAGATCTATATCTGTAGATTTAATTGCATTCTTTAAATTACTAAGATAATATTTAACTTGATCTGTTATTATAGCTTGATCTTGTTCTGTGATAAGATCTAATGAATCTCTTAATGAAGCAAGAAGTTTGCCTGCCTTAACTGTTGATTGGATGGCCATTGCTGCAATATCTGTTGTTTGTTGAACTGGATTTTCTTGTTCAATTAATGCAAGTAATTTTCCTCCTTTAATTAAACCTAGATCTTTCATATGTGAATTGAAATTGTTCTTATTAAGATTAAGATTTTCTGAGTTTTCGGAAATGTTCATATCAAGAGCAGAACGAGCTAATAATGCTGCTTGTCTAAGATATTCTGGTAAAGAATCTGAATATGCTGGGAATTTTGTAAGTTCATTATAAATTTGATTATAAATTTCATAATTTCCAATTGTTGCATTTTCTTTTAATGATGTAGTAATTTCTGAAACTGTTTCTCCAAGGGTTTCTTTTGGATAACGTTTTCCTGCTTGAATTGCTGATGTAATTCTAAGATCTACCTTGTCATGAGTAGTATATTTTTGTGTAAGTTCAAATAACTTTGTTCCAAGTTTAGTTGTTTCTTCCATTGATGCTTGACGCATTAAAATTGGTAAAATATCTGCTAAATCTCTATAGACATCATCACAAATACTTTGACATTGTCTTGGTGGTAAACCTTTTCTTTCAATCAAATCATCATTATCATTTTCACCATTTTCGTTGTTTTGGCTCTTTTCTTTGTCTTCAAGTGAGTCTTTGGCAATGTCTTCTAATTGGCTGATTTCTTCAACAATTTGTCTGAATTTCTGAGCAACCGCTCTGTTTGTTTGATCTTCCATTGAATTTTGTTTATTGATAAGATTTTCTTTGAATTCTTTAGAAGGATCGATAACCTTACGAACGAATTCTTCAGCAAGAATATCATCCATATGAGGAGATTCCATAATTGTGACAAGTAAATTGACATTTTGAGCCAAAATATTAGAAGCATCACGAAGAACTGGATCTTTAATAATAGGTTCAACTATTAAAGCATTATTAACTATTCTAGGAAGAGATGTCTTGAAATCTTTTAATACAGGAAGAATTTCTGATTCCTTTCCATGATTTAATAAATAAGGTTGACCTTTCTTTAATTCATCTATAATAGCATTGAAGATAGCACAAGTTTTTTCTCTTCCAGCGAAATCTGGATAAGTACAATAACGAGTAAAAGCATTAGATAACTCATCAATTTGTTTAGCAATTGTTCTACAAGCAGATCCGATTTCAGCGAATTCATCAATCTTATAAAATATTGATGGATTAAGTTTTGGCTTTTCTATTAAAGGTAATTGACGAATTGCAGCGATTGTTGCTTTTAATGCAGCACAAGTTCTAGCATTATCGACTAAAAATTGTTTAGCATAATCATCTGGTAAAGTACGACGGAATCCTGGATCAATCATTCCCATATAAGGCTCCATATTTAATAATTCATTCTTAAATTGATGAGCTGCCTGAACTGTAAAGACATCTGTTTCATCATTTAATTGTTTAATATTCTTTAAAGTTTTAACACAATCATTAATCCATTTCTTCAAAAATTGAGTTGGTGCTGCATCAGGCTCTTTTGCAAATTCTGGTAATTTTTTAATATCAAGTAATTCTCCTGTTAAATCGTTCAAATAAGCAATAGATTCATGAAGTGATCCAATAATAGCATCAAGTGTTGGTTCTTTACTTGAGCCTAAACATGCTTGATCTGAAATACCTTTTAATCCATTAATTACTCTAAGTTCTTTAATAGCATCTTTATTTTTCATGAAAACTTGTGATGCTGATAAATAATTAACATAATCATCTGCTGATTTTCCGAGTCTTGATGCAATATCATAAAATTCAACTGATGGATATACAAGTTGATCGTCAAGTGAAGTCAAATCTTGTTGATAAAGAGCTCTGGCTGAATTAATTGTTTGAATTAATTCTCTCTTTTCTGTTTCTTTCTTCTCATTTGCTTCTTTGTCTTCGACACTTAAGAAAGCATTTTCTAAGGCAAATATTTCAGGATTATCTAATGGTTGGAAAGATTTAATTTCTGCTAAATTATCAAATGCTTGTAATACTTGACGAACTTGAGTTTGATAAGAATTAACATGTGCTTGACTTGGAGCTTCTTTAAGAGTTAATGATGAAGTTTCATCAACTGCTGCTTTAGCTGTCTTATAATCTTTCTTTGCTGTGGTTACTAATGAAGGAAGTGTTGTATCTGGTAGATATAATGCAAGATTTTGTGAAATTTGATCTGCTTCTTCAAGAATTTCTGAAAGTTGTAAAAGATATTCCTTAGAATCTTCAATTGATGCAACCTTATAAGGTTCTGAAAACATATGTCTTCTAAGATCAAATGCTTTTTTAACATTGTCTGTAATAGAATTAGAAAGATTATTAATTCTTTCACTAAGATTTGGATCAGATTGAATATTAGAACTTTCGACTAATTGTAAAACTTGGAAACCAAGAACAGCGGCATCTGCCATTGCTTGTTGAAGAGCAACAACATGTGGAATATTTAATATATCTTCTGTTGATCTTGGATTCTTTAATGCTTTTTCAATATCTTCCTTTAATTGCTCATAAAGAACTGGAAATGTTTGATCATTATTTGCGATTCTCTGATTAAGATCAATATATTTATTGATGGTTGGATAGTTGTCTTTGATTTTAAGTAATTCGGCTTGAGCAGAATAAACAATTTCTCCTGAAAGAATATTTTCTCTAAATGTTTGATTAATTTTACCTAATTTTGATGAATATGTCTTTAATGTACTATTTGTTGTTAATAAGAAATCTTCTTCTGTCTCTATAAGTTCATTATCACTTGATTCAGTAGTTTCCTTCTTCTTCTTCTTACTCTTCCTCTTCTTACTCTTCTTATCCTTACTCTTATCGTCTCCTTCAGCAATATCAGCAGTATTAGTAGCAATATCAGCACTAGTAGTACCAGCACTAGCACTAGTAGTAGCACTAGTAGTACCAGAACTAGTAGTATTGGTAGGAATAGTATTTGGTGGATTAGTGACATTGGTGACATTGGTGACATTAGTAATATTGTTAATGGTATCTGGATTATTATAATTAATATTGAGAGTGAAATCAGGTTGTTTGCCTTGATTGTTGGTAACGACATTATCGTTTCCAAAATTATTTTGATTCATGTCAAAGTTATCAATGTTGATACTTTGAAGAGTTGTGATATCACTGGGTTGATTATCTTTTTCATCATATAATTTACTTGGATTATATTCATTAAGGTTACTATAATCAACCATAGAAATTTGATGTGCACGATCAACAATTGAATCGATATCTTGAATGATAAGTTCAATAATTGTAGGAGTTATATTAAGAGCAATAATTGTATCACAAGCTCGTTGAATAGTTGGAACGAATGAAACAATGTATTTATAAGAATCTCTAACTTCATCAAAAGTAACTTTTTGATTACGAATTGGTTCAAAAGTATCAACAACTTTTACAAGTGAATTTTGAATATTTTCTAATAATTTATATGCTTCTAATCTTGCTTGTTGATTAATTGGACTTGAATTAAGAATAATCTTCTTTTGTTCTAAAAGTTTAACTGCACCTTTAATAGCATTAGATTCATTTGTAATAACTTTAACACCATTTTGAAGTTCTGGTTTATCTGCTTTCTTGTGTTCTGCTAAATATTTATTAACTGTTTCTAAATGAACTTCTAATTCTGTTTTAATTTGATTATTTAATAAACCTAATTGCTTATTATTACCAAAGAATACAGATTTAGGAACATTCTTAATTCCTTGAGCTGCAGCAGCTGCATATTTCTCTAATGATCCATGAACATCAATTAAACGATAATAATGAGCTGAAATCCGTTCAACGTCGATATTACTTTCTGCTGCTTTATCTAAATACTCCTTGACTTGTGGAAGAATTAATTTAGTCTCTTCAATAACTGGCTTATAATTGAGATCTGATACTTTTGTATTCATATTAGGATCTGCTAATTGATTTGCAAGTTGTGTAATTAAATTAGAATTTTGATGTAAGCTTTTAATAAGTTCAGAAGGATTTTTAATCTTTGAAACTGTTGGTAAAGAAGAAATAAATGATGTAGCAAGATTTTCATGAAGTTCTGAATCTTCTATTAAAATTAAAATAAGATTTTGTTCTGTTTGTTCAGTATTAGCGATTAAATTATTTCCAGCGACTTGTGATTTAAATTGAACGATACCATTTGAATAATCTTGTCTAAGATTTTTAATATATTGTGAAAGTTTTTGTAATGGATTTGAAACAGAATCTTTTATACTGCTTAAATCAACATTATCTGTAACACATTTAGCACCAACTGTGAATAATTCATTGAAACAATCTTCAATATCGTTATATTGGTTAATTAAGAAATCATTAGATTCATCATTAAGAGTATTTAATGAATCCTGAAGAATTGACAGATTATCATGGAATTCTTCTAGTGTTAATGTTTCTAATGATAATTTTGTGAATTTAAGATCTTCTTCAATACTATTAATTATCTTGTATTTACGATCAAGAAGAAGACCATTGTTAGATAAACGCCAATCAAGAGAATCATCTTGAACTTCCATTGGATTCTTCTCTCCAAAGATTTCTGGATCAAATGTTGAAAATACATTTCCATTAATTGATGTATTCATTTGAATTGCAGAGATATCTTGAATTTCATCAAAGTGAAGTAAATCAGCATTTTCATCAAATACAATATCTTGCATAACACCATCGAAATCATCATCTCCGACTTGTAAATCGGCAACTTCTGTAATAAATTCATCTTGAAATACGCCCATCTGGATATAACAAATGATATCATTAACCCATGTATAAACATAAGTTGCATAACGTGCTGATGATAATTCCATCTTTGAATATTTTCCATCTGAATCTTGATATTCAATTTGGACATTTGTATTTGAATCAACTAATTCTATTGTGCTAATTTTATTAATAACAATTGAAGCAATAACATGTTTGTTACCAGAATTATATATTTCAATTGTTTTAAGATGAAGATGAACGAAACCATTCTGAAATGCTGCATTATCATAACCATTCTTAAATGTAACATGATAAGTTTCTGTTGCAAAGTTTTTAATTGTTGAAGCAATATAAATATAATGTTGTTTTGCAACTTCTATTGGACGATAAGGTATTTGAATAGAAATTTTCTGGAATAAATCTACAAGTTTCTTTGATGCTGAAACATATCTTGGAATATAGAAGAATAGATTGTCTTCATCAACTGATGAAATTTCAGTTTCTGCTTCTTCTTTTGAGGTATTTTTAGCAAAAATTGATAAAAGTGCTAATAATATAACAGTATCATCTTCCATAACTAATTGAGTTTCCATAATATATTTATTAACATCTTCATAACATTGATTAACTGTTTCAGGATCATGCATCATTGCATTTGTAAATACATAAAATCTTCTCTTAAGAACTATTTCTTTATAATTTTCTGTTTCAACTGGAATAGAACGTACAAAATCTAATGGACGAAGATCTTGATCATTTTTCTCCCAAAATGTATAACCAATTTCATTTCCAAATCCAAATCTTTTTGTTGCAGTTGAAATTTGTTGAATAATTGATTTGGACATTGAAAGAATAAGTTCATGAATAATACCATCAACTGTTCTAACTTGGACAACTGGTTTCTTAGGAATAACTAATAAAATACCATTATCTTCTGGTGAAACATCCTTTAAATGTGCAACTTTACCAATATATTTCAATGTCTTCTCATTCTTTGGTCTGTATAATACTACATGTGAATATAATGGAAGAGATAAATAATATCTACATAATTTAAGAATTTCTGCAGCTGAAAATGATGTATTAAATTTATAATGTGCCATTTTGATGTTTTCAGAAATTTTTTGTGTAAGATACAAAGAAACTGAATTGTATTGAGTTTTTTGAGAAATACTTTTGAATGATGGATCGTTTTGAACTGATTGATAACCTAAACGTCTTTGAATTTGAACAGTTAAAAATGTCTTATATTGTCTAATTAAACTATAAACTTCGGCTGCAATTTCAGAATTATCAACTTTGATACGAATAGCTCTTGTTTTACCAGGTTCTGAAGCGATTTCAAATAAGATAAGATTTCTAGTTTTAAGATAACTTACGACAGCATCCCAAGAAATTCTTGCAATATCTACATCATTCTTACCTTTTTCATCTTTATCCTTTGACTTTTCTTTATCTTTTGACTTGAAAATGTGAATACCAAATGGACCACATGTAAATTTAATTATATGAACAATTGAAACATTATTTGAACCTTCAACAGCTTTATCTTCATTATATTCACCAGAGAAAACTTTAATACATCCGAAATTCTTTAAAGCTCTTGCTAATAAAATATATTTTCTCATAGCTGTGAATTTTGACATTAAAGGAGCATTCTTAATGTAAACTTTAACTTTATCACGACATGTTTTAGAAACAGTTTTAAGCATATGTTCTGGAACAAATTCACCAAGTTCATGAGGAACTTCACGGAAATCTTTGGGATTTTTAAGACCAGCAAGAATTTTATAAACTGCTAATTCGACAACTTTGGCTTCATCAACAACTGGTAAACCAGACATAACATTGCCTACAACATCATCAAAAACTGCTTGAATTAAAATATCATTCTTAAAATCATCTGGTGTTAAAGCAAAGAACCTTCGTTTAATATATAAAGTTCTAAAATCAAGTGTTTGTTCTGGAATTGTTAAACAAAGATCAAATGGAACTGTTACAATTCTTCCTTCTTTATCAATTTGTTTATAATATAAAGAACAACCTATCCACATTTGAACGTTTGCTTTGAAACAAATATCTTCAATAAAATCAGAAATTTTGGCTGCAATATTAATACAAACTTGAGTTAATTCGCCATTAGGTGCAACAACATTAATTGGCAAAAATGAATTATAAACTAATAATGTCATTCCATCAAATGGTTTGAAATTATATAAATAATCTGTATCTGTAATCCATTTTAATTCTGAAGCACAAACTTTCAAAAGTAATGAATATTCTTTTTTAGGATTAAGATGAAATTCATTAATAAGTTGACTAATAATATCTTTTCCTGTAGAAAGAAGTGGATATTTAAGTTTAACTGCACCTGTTTCATCATTATTAAGAACTGTAATTAATTCAACATGTGTTTTTGCATCTGGCATATTTAATTGAATCTTTCTAATTAATAATTCTGTTGAAAGTGCCATATATTGTTGGATTAAAGAAGAAATCATTTTAGATTGTTCTGAAGCAAATTCGTAAACATATGCATTAATATTATCTTTGGCAAGAACTTGAATTGAAAAATCTCCTGCAAAATATTCAACTTTAAGAATACGATCTGATGTGAAATCAAAAATAATATTTTTCTTTTCATCTAAACAATAAATATGACCTGGACCAATAGCCATATTGAAAGGAAGTTCAACAATTTTATCACTTTTCTCATTAGGAGTTCGTTTTAATATAACACCAAAAGATTCAAATGCGAAAAATTCTGTTGATTGACATGTTAAAATGAATTTCTTCTTGGCTTCATAAGTATCTAATTTTGCAATATCTTCTGTTAAAGCTTTAGTAAATGGAGTTTTGAAACCTTTTTGATAAAATTGAGGTAAAAATCTAGTACAATAATCAGGAATTGATGGATGTGGACCAGCTTCTACAACCAATAATATAGCACCAAGAGTATAAATATCTTTCTTATCAACTAATAAATGTTTTTGAGAAAGGAAGAATTTCTTTAATTGTGGGAATGTATGTAAAATACCTACTGGATCCAAATCTGAAGGAGTAATAATAAAGAATCTTCTAATCATAAGTAATTGTTTATAAGAAGTTAATTGTTGAGGAATTGACAAACAGATATCAAGAGGTTTTGAATCAGGGGAATCTAAAGGTTTTTGAAGTGTATAACCTAAACAATATGGAATCTTAACTGCAAGACATAAATTTTCGGAAATTTTAACAATATTTTCATAAATAGTCACTTCTGCTGGAATAGGTGGATTATCTTCAAAAATTAAACTAATTGTTAATTTTGTTGGAAGTAAATATAAAGTAGAGCCACGGCTTGGTTGTAATTCTGATAAATATGTCCATGGATAACACCATAATAATCTTTTTCCTGTTAATGATAATAAACATGAACATTCTATAGATTGATCCAAATTTAATTCTTCGACTAAATTATAAGCAATATCAGAGCCTTTTTTATCATAATCAACCCAGATTCTTTGAGAACCATAACGAGGATTTGCACGATCTTGACAAATATTAAGATCAATCATAGCTTGATGTAAAATTCCTTTTTGATCAACATAACCTCCATTTAATCTCATTGTAATCTCTCGAAGTTTTTCTTTCTCACGATTATGTTTCTCAATAATTAATGTACTCATTGTATTGATATAGAAATGAAGATAAGTATAAATTGTTTCACATTCTCTGGAATAAAAATGTGCAGTATCTAATTTACCATCTTTTGAGGCAACAAATGTGATTTCAAGTATATTCTTTAAAATATCTTGATAATATTGAACAACAAAACGAAATGGTGAAGAATAAAGAATAGCTTTTCCATCACTAATTTCAAATTTGGTTGGATAAATACAAAATAGAATTTTTTTAAGAGGTTTTTGTTTTTGTGCTGACCAAGATTGCATTTCAAAATCTCTACCTGAAAATGTATCACCACCAAAACCTGGAAGAATTCTAACTTTACCTATATACTTTTTAGCTGCATTATATGATGTATTCATCACTTGTGCTGTATGGCATAATTTTAAGAATTTATCTTCAAGACCCTTTGTAATTTTTGTTCCAATTGGGAATATTTTTTCAATTTTAATACTTGATGAAGTAATTGTTAAAATATCTTTAGGTTCTTTAACAATAACAGCTTGAATGAATAAAATAGCTAATTGCATACATTTTTCTTCATTTATTTGAACTTTTCCTAAATGAATAAGTTCTGCACAATCAAAAACTGTTTGATTTGCAAGAATTGGATGTTGAAGAACATCTCCTGAAATTGCAAAAAATCTTCGCTTAAAAATAAGTTCATGAAACTCATCACATTGATCTGGGATAGGTAAATGATTATCCAAAGGAGTAGGTGGATCAGTTGGAAGCCAAAATGTATAACCATAAGTGCCTGGACATCCAAGATGCTGAAAAACGTCTTTTGTGAGTTCATCAATTGGTTTGGTAATATCAAGTTTAATATATAATGATTTTTGATCTGAAAATGTGATTTTAATTGGTTGATTATTTTTAAGAATATAAATTACTGAAAAATCTGGAACAGAATAATAAACAAGGTTTTCTTCAGGTTTTAACCATTGAATAACGCCATTTTTCTTTAACATTGCAACATAATTAGGATCTGGTTGGAAAAGTAAGAAATTAATAGCTGCTTTAACAGTAACTTCACCTGTCCAATTTTTATCATAAGGAATAAGAATATTCTCAAATGGATCATCATCTGGATCATAAAATCTCATTATTTCTTCATTCACTTCATCATTACGTTTCCATTTCCTCTTTTTATGATTTGGATTCTTTTCTTGTTCAATTTCATAACGTTTTTTAGCTCTTTGCATAAGAAGTTTATCTCTAAGATATGCATTTGTTGGATCAAGTGCTAAATCATCTGTTGTATATAAATAAACACGATTAGTTTCTGGAATTTCATTTAATTTACCATTAAATTCGTGTTGTTTAGCTCTTTGTGATAAAATTCCAACAACAACTTCTCGATAATTCTCAATATAAGAACGAATGGCAGAAGGATTCATACAACGAAATACATAAGTATCTGATGTACCAAAATCAAGCGAAAATTCAATTGTTAAAGCATCACTTAATAAATTAAAATTCAAAATTGATGAATAAGGGATAGATTCTTCAAGAACATTTGATCTAAAGTTATAAATATGAAGAGATAATGGGGTTAAAAGTAAATAAGCTTTAATACTATTTTCTGCTTCAGAAGTAGTATATTCTACTTTAACATGATCTATTTTAATTGAACCAAAGCCTTCTGTCCTTCTAACAACTTGAATATATTTTCTCATGGCATTAAATTCATCTTCTGGTTTGGTATACACTTTAGAAGCAGAATAAGCTTTAAACGCTTTAATAAAATTAGCTGGAACATTAAATGATTCTGGAAAATAAGATCTAAGTGTAGTAGGTAATTTTTCTGGATTAATGTCTTCAATAACACATAATGCTCCAAAAATATCTAAAGCTTGTTCAGTAAAAACTCTAATATTTTTATTTGTTTCAAATTCATGTCTTGCATCCATATAAGCAAGACGAGTTGTTTCTATTGTTGCTAAATCTTCTGATGAATAAATATGAAAAGCTCTTTGAAATTGAATAACATTAAAATCATGAATTTGTTCTGGTAATGATAATTTTCTATTTAAAAACATGCCATCTTTATTTAATAGGGTATAACCTGCTGGAAGAGTAATTTTGAATCTACTAGCAAATTCTGGAAGTAAATCACAAACTTTTTTAGTAATATCAATAGTTATTGGTTGAACCACTTCATTATGTGGATATTTAACATCAATTGTATATTCTGTTTCAAAAATCCAAATTGTTGTTTCAAGTTTTCCATCATTTGTATATTCATCTAATGAACAATCCTCTGCAAACCATTGAACTGATCGTCTTTCATGACCGATAAGTACTGAAAAGTTTGTATTAGATGATTTTCCACATCCTTTAACTGCTGTTCTTGTGATTTGTTCTAAATTACCTGTTTTTGGATATGCAACTGTAAATGGCTCTGATGTAAATGTATAATATGTCTGAATGGTGATCATATCTTCAGGAGATGTGACACGGGATTCATCTTGAAGATTTCCGAAATCACCATCAGTATCGAAATTCGAAACTTCATCATCGATACGGATATTAAGACGAAGAGCAGATTGATAAGCTTCAGCAGAAATTTTATTAAATGTATCATATCTACTAGTAATACGACGATGTGATCTTGGTTTAGCTGCTTGAATCTGAGCTGGATTGAAATCTTCACCTTCGCCTTGTTCGTTTGACTCAGCATTTGTAGTATCGTTTTCATTTTCTGTATCAAAATCAAACGATGACGGTGTTTGAAGAGAAGCTAAATTGGAACTATCCGTATTTGATCCTAAATTATAGTTAATTGAATCATTTGTTGAAGTATAATTGTTTTCATTTTCACCTCCTACTAAAAGAGAATTAAAGTAATCTCCTGATTCAGATAATGGAGTAATTGATGGAAGTGGTGGTAATGAAACATTTAATGGATCAAATTCAGCTGAATTGTCGCCTTGATGACTATAATAATCTTGCATAGCTGAATTAACTTGTTGTGCATATAAATCTTCTTGATTATTATATCCATATTGTTGATTATAACCTTGAGAATAACTATTATATTGTGCATGATTATCAATATCAGTAGAAGTAGTAGTAGCTGATACACTGGGATCAAGAGTATTATATGCTGCTTCAACTGTAGGATTATATGTAGTTTCAGCTGTAGGATTATAAGTAGTTTCTTGAGGAGCAGAAATATTAATATTAACATTATTATCATCATCTGAAATGTTATCAGGAATTAAAAGACTATTAGGTTGATCTTCATCTACTGTATTTTCTTTATTAGTATCAGCTACTGGAGAAGAAAGATTACTATTAGTAGTAGTATTATTATTATTTAGTTGTTGAGGAAGATCAGTAGATATATTATTGTCAAATAGTGGTTCTGAAATTGTTGGAATTTCTTGTGTTGGAAGATTAATTTGTTGAGGACTTATCATGGTTGGTTCTTGATAATTAGGAGTTTGGACTTGTTCTTGGTATATTGGAGTAGGAGGAAGAACAGGATTAGATTGTAATTGTGGTGGATAATTAGGTGTTTGGACTTGTTCCTGATAAGTTGGAGTAGGAGCAGGAGTAGGATTAGATTGAATCTGTTGTGGATAATTAAGTTGAGCTAAGTTATCTTGAGATGTAGGAGGACTCGAAGCATAAAATGAATTCTGAGTCGTGATTTGACTTTGAGTTTGTACTGGCTCCTGATAAGAAGGAAGAGGATTAGATTGTAATTGTGGTGGATAATTAGGAGTTTGTACTTGCTCTTGATAAGAAGGAGTAGGAGCAGGAGTAGGATTAGATTGAATCTGTTGTGGATAATTAAGTTGAGCTAAGTTATCTTGAGATGTAGGAGGACTCGAAGCATAAAACGAATTTTGAGTAGTTATTTGACTTTGAGTTTGCACTGGTTCCTGATAAGTAGGAAGAGGATTAGATTGTAATTGTTGTGGATAATTGAGTTGAGGTAGATTATCTTGAGATGTAGGAGGACTAGAAGCATAAAATGAATTCTGAGTCGTTATTTGACTTTGAACCTGTTCTTGATAAGGAGTTGTTTGTGTTTGATAAGTCGGAAGAGGATTAGATTGTAATTGTGGTGGATAATTTTGTATTTGTTCTTGATAAGAAGGAGTAGGAACAGGATTAGATTGTATCTGTTGTGGATAATTAAGTTGAGCAATATTATCTTGAGATGTAGGAGGACTAGAAGCATAAAATGAATTCTGAGTAGTTATTTGACTTTGAACTTGTTGACCATATTGATTATGAGTCGGAGTTTGTGTTCCATAATTACTAGCTTGTATTTGTGTAGTATATTGATTATGAGTTGGTGTTTGTGTTCCATAATTACTTGCTTGAACTTGTGTAGCATATTGATTGTGAGTTGGGGTCTGTGTCGCATAATTACTGGCTTGTGTCTGATAATTAGGCTGTTGAACTTGTGTTTGATAATTAGTGGTTGGTGTTTGTGTAGCATAATTAGAAGCTTGAACTTGTGTAGCATAATTTGGTTGCTGTACTTGTTGCATTTGTGGATTATAATTTTGTTGAACTTGGGGAGCATAATTATGTTGTTGGACTTGTGTCTGATAATTAGGTTGTTGGACTTGTGCTTGATAATTAGTAGTTTGTCCTTGGGTCTGATAATTATGCTGTTGAATTTGTGTTTGATAATTAGGTTGTTGGACTTGTGTTTGATAATTAGTAGTTTGCCCTTGTGCCGCATAATTAGTGGCCTGTACCTGTGGTGAAACATTCGAAACATTTGAAACTTGAGGCTTGGGGACGACTAATAAACATGAACCTGTGATAATACCAGAATTCTTCAAAGAGTTATTTAAAGGCACTTCATATATTTTACCATCTGTAGAATTAGCGATTATTACATATAATAAGTATTCTTGGCTTAATGGGAGACGCAAATATGCAACTGCAGTTCTCAACGCTTCAGCCCCAGTATAATCTGCATAATACTGGAAAGCTTGCATATTAGGATCATTTTGGTTAGTACTTGTATATAATGTTACTAATTCATTCATATTTTAAAAAGAAG
>Ga0256872_10000048_pt1 | contig 21675 bp, 10 predicted proteins | sample RumenRJG_08RNA_FD_186119 | JGI IMG/M metagenome (GOLD analysis project Ga0256872, IMG submission 186119) | Metatranscriptome of bovine rumen microbial communities from Lethbridge, Alberta, Canada - Rumen RJG_08 (Metagenome Metatranscriptome) | ecosystem: Host-associated > Mammals > Digestive...
CTGCTTTGAAGTTCTTAATGCCACAGGTGGGAGACCGCCTTCGTTGAAGCTGTTGATCCTTTGTGTGTTGTAATAGCCGAAGATGTATCTGAAGATGATGGTCTTGACCTCTTCTCGCTTCATTCGGTATGTAGGTATCTGATACAGCTTTTCTTTTTTCAGTGTGGCAAAAAAGCTCTCCATGCGAGCGTTGTCATAGCAATGAGCAGTGCCGCTGAGACTTTGAATGAGCCCATTTGTTACAAGTTCCCTGCGGAAAGCGTAGCTTGTGTACTGGCAGCCACGGTCACTGTGAAGGATAGCTCCGTCGAGCCTGCCGTACTTCTCTCACAAAAAGTGCATATTTTTTCGGAGGGTGTTGACTTTTTCGTGAAAATATGCTATAATATTTTTAATATTTTACTGCGTTAGCAAAATATATAATTAAATACGAGCATCTATTTTAATAAACCGCAAAATAGTAAGCACCAACCACTCCCAACTCTGGAACACTCGAAAGAAAATACAGCACAGAGGAGTGTGTAGAGACAAGCTATTTTGAATTTGGGGCAGTCAATTAATTAATACTTGTAGAAAACTATAGCCAAAAATGTAGGCATCTGTTGTCTGTAACGAGCCATGTTATTATGAATTGTACTCGCTTGAAGTTCACGCACCTACCTAGGCGATGCACCTATTTTCATATGATAAGTGCAGATGCTCCGCTATATAACTGTCAAAGCAGTTTGCTTTAAAGGAGTGTATATTAAATGTATGGCGCAGCCAAAACTATGAAATGTCATTATTTCGAAGAAAACAAAAAAAACTTTCTTCTATTATGGAGTGATATTAGTGGATTCATATTTGACACAATGCAAATAAAACATATAGAAAAAATAACACAAACGACATGCCCAAAGTATAGACAAGAGATGGATTGTACAAGGCATCTCGTAGGACAACTATTGGCCGAATATGGCGTGTTTCGTTACTATTTGCAACATCTATCCAATCCATTCATTCCTATGATTAATCAACAAAAGGGGCAAAAGCCAGCTTTTGAAAATGGAGTTGGGATTGAGTTTAACATATCACATTCACATGAAATTGTGGTGTGTGCATTTTCATACAGCAATATTGGAGCAGATGTGGAATATGTTGAACATGATATTTTACCAATTGCAGAACGTTTTTTTAAACCGGAAGAAAAAGCTCTGATCTCCCATAGTATGAAACCGAATGAAACAGCATATAAAATTTGGGTTCGGAAGGAAAGCTATCTGAAAACCATTGGGAAAGGAATTGGGTATATCAACGAGATACCTTCAGTGGTGAACGGTTCTAGTTTTGTTACAGATATAGATGGGTATTGTTTTCACGAAATTGAAATCAAACATGGGTATCAAATGATTGTGTGTGCAGAAAAAACAATAAGCTCGTCGTTAACGAAAGAGGTGAATGTTAATTGCTTGATAAGGTTTCTAAAAGAAATATAGGAAGTAAGAAACCGCTTCTTATCTTTATCCCATTTGCGGGAGGAAGTTTTCAAGCATATTATATGCTACAAAGAATTCTTGATAATGTAGCGGAAATTGAGTGTATTGATTATGCAGGTCATGGCAAACGTCATGCCGAATGTCTAGCAAAGAGTTTCACTGATTTAATTGATGATATGTCAATAGTTATTCAAAAAGTGGTCAAGTCACATAAAGACTGTTCAGTGGTAATTTTTGGGCACAGTATGGGGGCACTAGCATTAGGACACGCTGCTAAACAGCTTTATGATTTTCTTGGCGAACGACTAAAAGGAATTATTATTTCTTCTTGTTTGCCGCCAAATAAATTCTGTTCAAAAACAGTATCCGAATGCAAAGATTTTATAAACGATGAAAAACTAATAGATTATCTTGCATTGGAACGTAATATTCCTTACCATCTTTTAGAAAGCCGCGAGTTTATGCAACTCATTTTTCCAGCGATAAAAAATGATATGAGAATACTATCAGAATATCAGTATCAATCTTTGTGTCTTCCTCCAGTGCAGGTGCATTGTATCTGGGGAACTCAAGATTACGGAATTGACCGGAAAAATATGGATGGATGGCAGAAGTATTCCGAAACCCAAATATTCTGGCACAGTTGTGTCGGGACACATTTTTATTTTGAAGAACACACTGCAATGGCAGCTGGTATTCTTGAGCATATTTTAAACCAGTGCCTTAATAAAAATACAGGAGAAACATATGATTCAGAATAATGAACTGAAAAGATATCAGAAAAAATACGATTATTCTTATACCTTTGGAAATTTTCCGACATTTGAGCTGCTCAAATGTAAATCTGAATGCGCAGAAAAAATTTTATATCATTCTCTTTTAAAAGATGATATTCTTGAAAAATTAACAGCTGAATGCAGCAGGAGGCATATTGAACTATTGCATTCAGACAGAATTGTTGAGAAAATAAGAGATAAAGAAAGCTGTATATTGGTGGGAGTATTCCGTAAGTATGAACAGCAACTTGTTCACAACACCAATCATGTTGTTCTTGTAAATCCAAGTGATTCTGGAAATTTGGGGACAATTCTCCGCACCTGCACTGGCTTCGGAATTCATGATATTGCTGTTATTGAACCCGCAGTAGATCTATTTGCCCCTAAAGTGATACGAGCTTCTATGGGATCAATTTTTCATGCACGTGTCAGATACTACGAGAGTTTTGACATCTATTATAAGGAATTTGGCAGCGAAAGGATGCTGTATCCTTTTATGTTAAAGGGTGCAAGGCAATTAGGACAATTGAACATAAATCGAGAAAGCCCTTTTTCATTAATATTTGGAAATGAAGCCAGTGGTTTGGATGATAGTTTTCTGCAAATTGGATCAAGTGTACTTATCCAACATTCTAATGAAATCGATTCGCTTAATCTGTCGATGGCGGTGGGAATTGCACTCTTTGAGTTTACAAAAGATGCATTTAAAATGAGGTGATTTCAATGTTTAGTGGCAACAAAAAAAGTATAGCGGAAATGTTCCCCTTAACCGATATGCAGGAAAAGATGTATGCAGCTATCCAACTTGGAAAGTGTGAATATCTCGTAAAAATCACGGTTAAAGTTGACAAAAAGTTGGATGAACACTTGCTTCGGAGCGCGCTAGAAAAGATGATGGATATGCAACCGGCACTTAGAACAGTGTTTGCATCATCTGAAAAAAATGGTTTTGTTCAGCTTGTTTTAGCAGACTACTCTGTTCCGTTCTATACAGAGCAACCTTCATCGAATTTGAGTACAGGTTATGAACCGTGGAGGCTTTTATGGGATGAGAAAGCTAAAGTTCTTGAGCTTTCGTATCTGCATATTGTGATGGATGGCTGGAGTATGTCCATATTCTGGAGACTTCTAATGGAGGGCTATACCTCATTTGAACAGAAAGGGTTCTGGAATCCCATTTCCGCAAAATCAATGAAGCAAATTTTTATTTCAAGTGCCACAACTCAGCATCATAAACAGGAAAGTTATAGTGTTGATTTAGACAGTGGAAAAAAAACTTTGCTTGGAGAGAGACTTCACCCGGTTGGGCGTACGGTGAGCGATAACTATGCAGTGGCTACAATTAGTCCAGAACTTAAAAAGCAGTTGCGTGTATTATGTTCTAAAAAACACATAACACAGGCTGTTGTTTATTATGCTGCTTGGGCACTTTTGCTTTGTAGTATTACTGGTGATAATCAAGTGACAGAAGGTATTGTAGTGTCTGGAAGAGAGAAACTGATTGGCATGGAAAATACTATTGCGATGCTGATACAGAATAAGCCGCTTACACTTCGCACTGATTGCGGCTTTGAAAAAATGTGTGCACAGATACGAGATTTAATATTTACAGATGATGTACCAGGTACACAGGAGAATACTGTTTATGATACATTGATCGCTGTGGAAAACTATCCTCTTTCTTCTGTTTTTTCTGAAAATAGTTCTTTCTCTATAGAAAAATACTCCTATAAGGAATCCCCTTCTTTTACTTTTACATTACAAATTTGTGAAAATGAAATTATACTGAATACAGATAAGGATAAGTATGCAGGAAATCTGTCTTTTTTGTTAGATTCTTTTGTTTATATTCTGGAACAGTTGAGTAATGGATGCACAAAAACAGAACAGTTGAAGCTAGTGAAAGCTGAACAGATGAAAGAGAACTTCGGTCTTTTTTCTAAGATTCCAGAGAATCTTACTTTGAACCGTTGCATATATAACGCGTGTACTGAATTTCAAACGCATATTGCGATCTCTGATAAAACAGAGAATATGTCCTACCAAGAACTACTAAATAAGGCACAACAAGGGGCTGCATATCTCTACTCTATCGGAGTAAGAAAAAGTGATGTTGTTGCTGTCAGAATGCCAAGAAGCATACAACAGCTTATTTTAGTATATGCCGTTATTTTGGCTGGAGCTGTATATCTTCCAATTGGAATCAGTATTCCAGTACAGAGAGTTAATGTGATGATGACACAGGCTAAGGCAAGATATCTTATTACTGAAGAGAATGAGTCAGAACCATCGCTTTCTAGATTCCAAGTGTTGCATCCGAATGATTTTTGTAAATTTGTAGGGAAATATGTAGCAGTATCAACAAGTCCTACAGATGCTGCATATATTCTGTTTACCTCTGGATCCTCGGGAACACCCAAGGGATGTATTATCAGCCATCAGTCCATTATTAACCGCCTGATCTGGAACAACAGGGAATTAAACATTACAGAGGATACAAGACAGCTTTTTAAAACACCCGTCACCTTTGATGTATCAATCATTGAGATTTTTTCTCTTTTTTTCTCAGGGCATACATTGTTTGTGCTTGAGGAAGGAGCAGAAAAGAACCCTGTACGTCTTTTAGACGAAATCAGATACAATCGTATTACATATATCCATTTTGTTCCCTCCATGCTCAATAGCTTATTACTGTATGCAGAAGAATTTGACAAGCTTAACAGTCTTTCAAGTCTGCGCCTTTTGGTGTGTAGCGGTGAAATTTTACCATCATTGCTGGCAAAAAAATGCTTGACATTGTTGTCAGATACTTCAGTAAGGTTAGTAAATCTCTATGGGCCTACAGAAGCAGCGGTTGATGTGAGCTTTCATGATTGTGGTTTAGAACATACGATACAAACACCTATCGGAAGACCCATCGACAATACAGGATTGTTTATTTTAAGTGAATATGAGCAGGAATTACCTTACGGTGTAGAAGGGGAGCTGTATATTTCAGGCCTCAACCTTGGTATTGGCTATATCAATGACAAGCAGCTTACTGAACGCTATTTTATCACACTGAAAAATGGTATGCGCGCTTATCGCACTGGTGATATTGCATATCGTCTTTCAAATGGAGAGCTTGTTGTGATTGGCAGAAAAGATGGTCAGATTAAATACAATGGTGTACGGATAGAAACAGATGAAATTGAATATCATCTTCTCCACAGCGGCTTTGTTCGTCAGGCTAAGGTAATGGTATATACACAGGATAACATAACCTTTCTGACTGCATTTTGTTGTGCTGAACAGGAGAATGAGGTTCAAATTAGGGAATATATGCAGAGTGTTCTCCCTGATGTTATGCTTCCATCACGCTACGTTTTCCTTAATTCACTGCCAACTTCTATCCATGGAAAATCTGATAATGAAAAACTAATTATGATTGCGGCTGAGATGACACCTGTTGAAGGCGACCAGAAACTGAAAGATGAGATTGAAGTTGAACTTTCAAATATATGGAATAAGATATTGAGAACAAAGTGTACTTATTGCAAAAACGCTAACTTTTATAGTGTGGGAGGCTCCTCATTACTTTTGGTTAAAGTACTAATTGCTATTAGAAACAAATGGAATGTGGTGCTCGAACCTTCTGCATTATATGAATGTCCGCAACTTGATAAAATGGCGGAATTGATCAGAAAGACATTGAAAGAAGGCAATGTTCAGAATCTTACTGTAGACACTCCCCTGAAACCACTATCCGCTTCGGTAGAAAGCATCTACTATGCACAGGCAAATCATCCTGATAGTACAGCATATAATATGCCTGTTTTGATCGAGTTAGCACCAGAATGCTCACTTTCTGATGCACAGGCTGCTTTTTTAAAGGTGGTTAATTTCTATGCTTTTCTTCATAAGAGGTATAATCTTGCGGATGGACATATTACAGAAAGCATAAAACATCAAGTGATGCAGCGATGTGAGACGATTCATGCAGAAGAAGATGAGGTTGCTGATTTAAGTTACCAATTTGTAAAACCTTTTCAGATGAATAGTCAGCTTTTCAGAATAGTCGGAATTGCTTCACCCAAGAAATCCTGGCTATTTGTGGACTTTCACCATATTCTTTGCGATCAGAAAACCATACAGTTTTTGCTTTCTGCATGGTCTTGTGCATTGGAAGGTCGGCAGCTGCCACAGGGGACAGTTGAAGACCGTGTTGGTTACATTCGGCATCTATCGGATGAGCCCACAATGGAAAACGATAATCATGAGAAGCATTTTGTTCTAAATGAAATAACACCTGTTTTTCCACAGCAGACTGGTAAACTCAAGCGGTTCAGACATTCTCTATCGTTGGAAGAATACCATGAGTTGCTTGCAATATGTCATAAAGAAAAATGTAGCCTGTTTCAGTTCTTATTTTCTGCATTTATGCTGTTCTGTGCAAAGGCTTTTTGTAAAGATAAATTGACACTTGGTACTAATATCATATCTGACGAGGTGTCTGGGGCTGATATGTTTGGAAATATGAATTTACAGGTGCTATCTGTGACTTCTGATATTAAATTATGTTCTGATTTCCGTAAACTGTTGACAAATAACAACCAAAGATTAGCAGAAAGTGCTATGCACCCGTCAGGTTCTGTAAACAAAGACTTTGATGTTATGTTTGTCAGGGAAGCTACATTGTTTCATAGCCCTTCGCTTAAACGTTGGATTGCAGATGTAAGGTTTCTAAATCGTAACACCAAATTGCCGCTTACACTCTTTTATTATGAAGATGATAATACACTGACTTTTACCTGGGATTATGATGCGGGTATGTTTGAGGATGCGGCTGTTGTGAATTTTTCTGAGTCGTTTATGTTCCTTTTGCATCAGCTTAAACAGAATCCGAATAGTATGTTTTCTGAATGTCAATTGCTCCCCCAGGAAATGCTACAACGGCTAACATTGATGTCTAATGGGGGACAAGTAAACTATGGAACAGATTCACTGCAGGAGATTTTTATTCGTACCTGTCAGAAGTTTCCGAATAGTATTGCTGTATATACTGATACAGAAGAAATCACAAGACAAGAACTGCTTGAGAGATGTTTATCAGTAGCAGAGACAATCAAGAGTATTGTTCCACATGGAGAAAAAATAGGAATTCTTCTCAATAGACGGATAGATTATCTGTTTTCAGTAATGGGTGCAATGCTTGCAGGCTGTCCTTTTATTCCGCTTGACGCAGACCAACCGTTACGCCGTAATGTGAAACTTCTTAGAACTGGAGAAGTAAAATTCTGTATTTCGGATCAGTTGCTGGATGAAATTACATGTCTTTCACCTGAAGAATTTGGAAGATGTCAACGGATTTCTTGGTGCAAAAGTAAAATGGTCTACAGTATTTTTACATCAGGCAGTACAGGCATTCCCAAAGAATGTTCGGTAAGCCATGATAATCTTAAGAATTATCTACACTGGGCTAATGCATTTTATGGTAATGGGAAACCTCAATGCTTTGCTTTTTTCTCTTCACCAGCAGTTGATATGACCATTACTTCAACACTTTTACCACTCATATTTCCACATTCTGTTGTGGTATATGACGGCCGTCCAGATGCAATTATTAAGGCTGTTACCGATAAGCGAGTTACAATCATCAAGGCTACACCTAGCCACCTGGCTCTTTTAACAGAAACTCATTATAATACGACTGTGAAAGCTTTTATTATCGGTGGTGAACAGTTAACGACAACAATTGCTTCAAAATTAGTAACCAAGATTGAAAATGAGATAAGTATTTATAATGAATACGGACCCACTGAAGCTACGGTAGGGTGTATGATATATCAGTATAAGAAAACAGAGACATTTCATGCTGTTCCTATTGGGAAAGCCATTCCAGGTATGACTGTGACAATCCGGGATAGATACGATAATTTGTGTCCCATTGGCGTAACAGGTGAGATAGTTATAGCGGGCACAGGAGTTATTTCTGGATATACAAATAATCCAGAACTCTCTGCGGAACGTTTTTCAGTCTCTGAGGATGGCATGTTTCAATACCGCACAGGTGATATCGCTAGAATGCTTGATGACGGGAGAATACTATATGAAGGTCGAAAGGACGAACAATTCAAAATCAGTGGATATCGGGTAGAGTTAACAGAAATAAGTACTACTGCTGAACAGTTGGATGAAATACGACACGCAAGGGCTGTCGTGCATGATGGACACTTGATCTTATTTTGTGTCCCTGCTGCAAAAAATTCTGTAGATGAATTAAATCTTCGAAAACATCTATTTGAAATGCTTCCTGGATACATGATGCCTTCCAGAATCTGTTTTGTGAAAGAAATTCCTATCAAATCATCTGGCAAAACTGATTATACCGAATTGTTGACATTTATTACAGAGAAACAGAAAAAGGATGGTGAGCATAAGCAGAGTCTTGATAAAATTAGAGACATTATCTTAGCCTGCTGGACAGAAGTGCTTGGACATTCTGATTATACGGATGAAGATGGCTTTATGGAGGCAGGTGGAAGCAGCATTAAAATTGCGATGCTTCAAAACCAGATAGCTGCTCATTTTGACTTTATTACAGTTGCAGATTTGTTCTGTTATCCATCTGTTCGAACACAGACCGAGTATATTCATCGCAGGCTCAATCCTATGAATCTTGATTTCCAGCACTTAGAATCAAAAAATACTCATCGAAAGGTAGCTATTGTCGGTGTGGCATTCTGCTTACCAGATGCTAAAGATATACCTTCTCTTCGTAATAGATTAGCCACAGGCGAGCCATGCATGGTCAGGCTGCACGGTCAACGGCTTGATGATGAGAAAAGAAGACTTTCTCATTCCGGATGGAAAGAAGGAAAGTACCGTTTTGAACAATCTCCAGTTATTGAACGAATCGATCTTTTTGATCCAGCATACTTCAAAATAGGGAAGGACGAGGCCAATGCAATGTTACCAGCTCATCGCATGCTTCTATGTTCTGTGGACGATGCCTTTTTGGATGCAGGGTTATCAAAAGCAGAATTAGGAGGTCAGGATTGTGCTGTTATAATTGCTATGCCGACAGATGTTGGGTTTCAGCACTATCTCGAGGAATCATATCCAATTTATAGTAAAAATGCGATTCTTAACCAAGTTGCCTCAGGAATAACTGGAAGAATTCAGCATATTTATGATTTGCATGGCGCAGCATATATGGTTGATTGTGCTTGTTCCTCTGGTTTAGTAGCAATGCATACAGCGGCCAAAATGATTGAACATGGCGAGTGTGATATGGCGTTGACAGGAAGTGTAAATCTTCTTGATCCAGTTGACTATTTCGGTAAAGAACGTTCGGCAGTATTATCACCGATACATCATGCCTTTCCATTTACAGAGCAAGCTGAAGGAACATCTCGTGGAGAGGGGTGCATCTGCTTTGTATTGGAGGAATATGAGAAAGCAATTCAGAGTCACCGCAAAATATATGCAATAATCGACGGCTCTGCCATCAATAATGATGGGCAGTCTTCAAGTGTTACCTCTCCAAACGGAAGAATGCAGGAGGATGTGATTGAACGTGCATGGCTGTGTGCAGGCTTGAAGAATACGGCACCTGACATTATTGAAAGTCACGGAACAGCGACTAAACTTGGAGATACAATTGAACTGCAGGGGATTTTGCATACTCTATGCAAAACGAATGCTAGAAGCTGCGCTCTGAGTGCTGTCAAGGGGGTGTATGGTCATCTAGACAGTGCATCTGGTCTGCTGGGAGTATTGAAAAGCATTGTATCGATTCAATACGGTGAGGTATACCCACTGATTTCTTCCCACGAGCCGTTGTCTGGTGCTGAAATTATAGCAACTAGCCTCTATCTCCCAAACAAAGTGATATCATTGTCTAAACAGCGTGGCGAAAAGATTTACTGTGGTATTAGTAGCTTTGGATTAAGTGGAACAAATGTCCATATGGTTATCAGCGGTGTGCCAAATAGTGTTAAGCTTACCGAGTACAATACACGTCTGAATCTAATCCGATGCTGGTTACCAGAGAAAGCGGAGGTTAATGGAAAGAAAGACGAAAGAATAGTGCAGGTTGTCGAAAAACAGGAACATCATTCTTTGATATATGAAGAAGTCCTTGATTTGATACTCCAGAAAATAGATGAATTATACGGAGATAGTCAGACAGGCAGTAATCTTACCCTTTTGCAAATTGGTTTTGACTCAATTTCTGTGACACAACTAAAAGTGTTTATTCAGAATAGTTTTGAAATCAATCTGGATATTTCCGCTGATGATACGCCGGAGCAGATTGCATTCAAGATTACATCTGCATCTGTACAGGATTTACTTTCCGATTCCATAATTACTACTGAAAAGAAAACTTCACCAAAGCACTTGGAAGGCAACTATACCCCAAAATTCAAACGAAATAGTTTTCATTTTAGGAATGCAGTTAGAGCGTTCCTTACGGCTTATCGTGAACGTACAAAAGTATCCTTTCAATCTATGCTTGATAAACAACTACATTGGGCAAATGGCAGGTTTATGACTGGTTATACAGCAGGTTTAGAGCAATTCTCCTATCCGATTCTTGCAAAAAACGCAAAGGGTTCCCTATTGGTAGATGTTGATGGAAATCAGTATATTGACTTTGCGATGGGATTCGGTGCAATTATGTTTGGGTACAATCATCCGTATATCAGTCAGAAGGTCGCAGAAAGTCTTGATGATGGGATAGTTCTCGGCGCACTGATGCCACAGCCATTTGCTATTGCACAAAGAATATGTAAAATTACCGGTGTAGAAAGAGTCTCTTTTTGTAATTCTGGAACAGAGGCAGTGATGAATCTAGTGCGTATTGCACGAGCAGTTCGCAATTGTGATACCATTGTTGTATTCTCTGGTGCTTTTCATGGTACATATGATCCTGTATACATACAGAAAAATACATGGAATGATGGAATTGTGCCTGCTCCCAGAAGTATAGGCACTCCACTGCACTATCTGGATGATATTATTATGTTACCCTATGGTGAAAGGCAGTCGGAGGAGTATATCAAGGAGCATGCCAGTAGAATAGCAGCTGTGTTAGTAGAACCAGTGCAAAGCCGACATCCTGACTTGCGTCCTGTGGAATTTATCCGAGAAATCAGGCGAATAACTGAAGAAAATAATGTCTTGTTAATTTTTGATGAGGTAATAACCGGTTTTCGCAGCGGACTGCGCGGTGCCCAAGCCTATTATGGAATAACGGCAGATCTGGTTGCTTATGGAAAAGTAGTTGGCGGTGGTTTCCCAATTGGTATTTTCGGAGGAAAGGCGAAGTATCTCGATTTGATCGATCACAGAGGTAGTTTTGTAGCATCAGAAGATAAAGGAAAATGGGTAAGTACCGGTGGAACTTTTAATGGACATCCTGCTGCGATAGCTGCTGTGGATGCTTCCTTGGATTTGCTAGAAGCAGAAGGTGAACAGATTTATGAACGTATAAACAAAATGACTGAACATATTGCAGACAGTCTAAATCGCTTTTTTGTTGAAAACAACTACACATATAAAGTAGAGTATTTTTGTTCTCAGTTCATTTTTGTGAATGAAAATGATACGGCACTTCGTTTACTGCAATATTTGTTGATTTACAATGGCATTTTTGTATGGGAAGGTGGAACCTGTTATGTTTCATCCGCACACACATGGGAGCAAATCACACAGTTCATTGAAACAGTAAAACAATGTGTACAAGAAGTGGAAAGTATGTTTACAGCGGGAAATGAATCAGACATATACATTTCGGAGTGTATCGAAGAATCTGATTATGGCAAAATCAAGCAGCTTATTCAAAAATATAATGAGATTTCTGATATTTCTCTGCTGGAGACTTCTTTACAATCTGTTCTCGGTGCAAATATTGCTAATCATTCCAGACATCTAGATTGTTCTTCGATTAAGGTCAAAGTTGAAGATGTGGTGTCTCCTGAATTGATGGAGGAAGCAGTAATTAAGGTTATTCAGGCTCATCCACATCTAAGAAGCGGTATGAGCTGGAGAAGGTTACACCAACCGATTTATATTACATATCATCATGCAATACCAGAATATCATTCCCATTCGATTGAAGAAAATGTCGAAGAAATCATAGAAAAACGAAAGAAACAAGGATTTATCCTGGAGCAAGCACCTCTGCTGTCCTTCGATAGCTTTCATGATGAATCCAAAACCATACTGGTTATGACATTCTACAACTCGTGGATTGATGGATGGAGTGTCGATTTGCTGTTAAGCGAAATCATGAAGAATCTTAAAGGTGACACGATTCAACAGGAGCAAATTGATATCAGAAGCCGTTATCTATCATGGTGTCAGGAGAACAAGTCTAAGTCGGAGCTGTTTTGGAAGCGCTATCCGCTGAAGATTACGCCAATATCTGCTCCAGCCAAAGCTGTTGGAGAATGGTATCAGTGCAGTTTCCCGATTGATAGTGAATTAGAAGAAGCTGTTCGTAACTATGGTCTTCAGCATTCAATCACAATAGCTCCGGTTTATCTATATTGTATTGCGAAGGCCATGCATATGAATAGTATCATGACCAGCTTCTCAGGTAGAAATACAAATGTTTTGGGAATAACACAAGCAATTGGACACTATGTGTCGGTGATGCCAATAAATGCAAATTCACCAGAACAGCTCAATGAGGATATAAAACATATTGACAGTATACCACCGTGTTCCATACAGGAAATTGCAAGATATACAAAGATAGATTACGAGACTATGGTTCGTATGATGGAAAACAACACAGTTGTAATTTTGAATCAGAAGTCTGCCGGAATAGAAAAGATGGTTACCATAGAGGAAGATAAAAGCTTCGTATTCGTTCCAAGAAGAATGTATATCAAACCAGGATGTGAACTATTTATCACTGCAAATGAGGCGGTATTCTCTAAACAGGAGGCTATGCAACTTGCAAATGAATTTTTTGATGAATTACGGCATATCAAGGAGGCGTTAGATTGAATACCCCATCTTATTTGTTGATTGAAGATAGGCTGATACATAACTATCAGAGTATGTGTATTCGCATGGAACCTTGCAAAGTTGCATATTCAATGAAAGCCAATCCATGTCCACAGATTCCTGCTGTTCTTTCTAAGACACAGGCGTGGTTTGAAGTATCAAGCATTGCAGAAGCAGAAACTCTCCAAGCATGTGGAATCGCACCAGATCGAATGTATTGCGGTCTGGTAGCGACTTCACAAGCAGAGCTGACGAAATTAGAAACTATCGGATGCAGAGCCTTCACATTTGATACATTTAGACAAGCAGAGAAAATTAAATACCTTAGATATCCTTCGAATAAAATTCTCCGAGTGAGAGTTAATGATTTGGTAGTAGACTCGATAGGTTTTGGTATGCCATATGATACAATTCTTCAGAATCCTGATATCTTAAAGGAAACAGATGGTCTAAGTTTTCATATTAGTGATCATACAGATATGAACAAAACAATTGCAGCAGTGGATAGATTGGTGACACTGGCTGAGTTTTCACCCTCTGTTACGTTTCTGAATATTGGGGGGAGCTATTCTCTTTCAGGAAATGATGAAGATTACAGGATTCTGCGTACACATTTGAAAGATATTCAGCAGCATACAGGGCTGGATATAATCTGTGAGCCAGGTTCTGCCATAGTAGATACGAGTATGTATGCTTTGACAAGATGTGTTATGGTTTGTGAGCAAGAAGGTTTTACCGATGTTTTTATTGATGGCGGCATCCCATCTGGTATGATGAGAAAGCCAGGCAGAATAATGAATCTAACAGGTGAAACTGCTGTTAGAAGGCATTTTTATCGTTTCTTTGATACAACAAGCATGAAAAAACTGTTATTCCAGATGCATCTTGCTTTTCGAATTCAAGAGGATGATTTGCTTTGCTTAACCGACTATGGTGCTTATTCTTATTGTTACAGCAACATCTTTCACTCTCGACCACTTCCGACAATCTCTGTAATAAAGGAGGAAGCATTGATTGAACAACTGGTATGAATCTTTTCTTAGAGAAAACTTACAGAAAAAGAAGACGGATTATTCTAGATTGATTTCACAGAGGGATAGCTTATCTGATGGAATCAATCATCTTCCTACACCCTCTCTGTACCGTAATATGCTGTTGCAAAGCATCGCTATTTCCGACAGGCTGAATGGCTATACTCTCTCAGCTGGACATCCATTGTTATTGTATGGTATACAATATTATGAGCGCTTTCTAGCTGGCGCATCAGAGGATTATGCAAAATATGTCTGTATTACTGCAGGTGCAACATCTGCAATACAGATGACAATGCATTATTTGCTTGAATCCAAAAAAGCAAATCACATCATTCTGGCAGGTATGAGTTACTATTTGTTCCAGAAAATTGCAGAACAATGCGGAACATCATGGAAAACGGTTCTACCAGAAAGCGGATGCTTTCCGACAAGTGTACAGCTATGTAGTGAAATTGCAAAGAACCCATGGGGAGTGGTTATTCTGACACAACCAGCGAATCCGTCAGGGGAATTATATACAGAAGCGCAGTTATCAGAAGTGATTCGTGCATGCCATAATCACCATAGTACGCTCCTTTTGGATATTTGCCAAATGGATGAACTAACAGCGGAAACCAGCTTTCTAAACTACGGGAAGCTGATTATCCGTGAGGAGGCTATAGATGATGTGATTATAATTAACAGCTTTTCCAAAATCAGAAGCCTGGCAGGAGCACGTCTGGGATATATTGTCACCAGTGATGTCTGTCTGTTTGACTTTGTCAGTTATTGTAATGAAATGCTATACTTCAATCATCCTTTAGGTTACGAATATGCCATAATTATGGATCTTACTTATCGGATGGTACTTCGCACAGGTGAGAACCAGCTCCCAAGTCTGCTCCGGAATATCCGGAATATCATTTTACAAACTACTGGAATTGAAGCATATAATACATATTTTAAATCAGCAATTCGCAGTAAAATGATTTATAGTGATGCTAGAGCTTTTCAGAGAGAGGTGAAGGCGAATATGAAAATTATCCATAATAATTACAGGTATGCCTTGGAAAAAGTAAGCAGTATTAGTGACCTGCGTATCACTTCGCTACAGGGGGGATATAACTTCTGTATTTATCTTCCGAATTATGGCAGACAATCAGAAGCAGCACTATGCAAAGAACTATCAGATTATATGAGGACAGGTTTGTTGTTTCAAAGTTGTTTCTGTACTCTGGTTGAAGAGGGCTGCGATGGGTACTGGTTTCGAGTTAGTGCTGCTATGTCGGAGGAGAAATTCAAGCAATATATAACGAAATTTATAGAATGGAGCGATTTGTATGGAAATGATAGAAAACAAAATCTGTGATATTTTGAGCAAGACTCTTGGAAGAGAAATTACCAGTGCAGAAATGAAACAGAACGGATTGGAATCTCTCCATATTTCTTCAATCACTTTTCTTACTCTGATCACAAACATTGAAAATGCTTTTGATTTTGAGTTTGATGATGATGAAATCAATTATGAGATGTTCGGAGATTTCGAACGTTTCTGTTGCACTGTCATGGAAAGGACTGAGAATAAAGATGGGATTTCCTGAAATTTTAGAAAAAATAATTCAGCTCTCAAAGAAGAATGTATTGACAGATATCTCGGTTGAACCGTTTACCCGATTGGAATCGTTTTTGAATTCTATTACCTACATTCAATTCATAATTGCTTGTGAAGATACATTCGAAATAGAGATTGACGATGATGAACTGGATATGAGCAATTTTGAAACTATTCAAGATGTAGCAGTTTATATAGAAAAGTGTGTAAAAAGTCATGAATAGTGCTGTATTATTTCAGGGGCAGGGGCAATATCATACTGATTATATCAGAAAACTATTGCGAGATACCCCATCGCTCAAAAGTATATGGATTGAAGCGGAGCAAATTCTTGGATGGTCTCCAGAATCACTCTTGAACCATACAGATAATGTTGGGAGTTTGACTACCGATTATGCACAGCCTTTAATCTTTCTTATGGAGATGACAGGGTGGTATCGCTTTTCTGAGATGATGAAACAACCACCCTCTTTTTTTGCGGGTCACAGTCTTGGTGAGCTTACTGCTTTGACTGCTGCAGGTGCAATCAGCTTCCAGAATGGATTGCAGCTTGTTGCAAAAAGAGGAGAACTGATGCAGCAGTGTATGCCGGAAATTGCGCAAGGAATGCTTGCTTTGCGAAATTGCACTATAGAACAGGCTAAACAGCTTTGTTTACAAGCTTTTGAAGAAACTGGAGAAAGGTGCTATTGTGCTAATTATAACGCATCTAACAACATTGTATTATCTGGAACGCACAAGGCTTTATCATGGATTGCCGCAAGGGATAATTTGAGAACAGTATCCTTAAGCGTGACACGAGCATTTCATACGGCTTTTATGAAGCATGCTACTGATCAGCTAATGGAGTATATCCATAGTAAGAAAATCAGTTTTATTCTTCCAGAGATTCCAGTGCTTTCAAATTTTACAGGAAGACCATACCAGACATCGTGGTCATTCCCAGAACTGATATGTAGACAAATAATTTCTCCCGTACAATGGAAAAGTTGTATTGAATACTTACACAAATCTGGAACTACAGTGTTTCTTCAAGTTTCCGACAGTCATTTGTTTGAAGCGATGGCTCGGTCTGATTTATCTCATGCCTATTGGGGTAATCTTGAAGAAGTTGCCTCTGGAAAGGTATATGATTTTGATGCATTATATCCTGCAGCAACTTCAAGAAAAAAGTATATTGGTGACCTTAAATCTGAGATACTTTGCAGGATGACAGGCGATCCATGGCCAGAGGCTGTTACTTCTGAGCAACGCCAAAAAGCGAAAACATTATATTTACAAACTACAGAGCTGCTGTCTGATAGAGATATCAGTAAAGATGCATTCATGCAGGCAGTCAACAATCTGAATGAAATACTGAAAATGAAGAGAATTAGTGAGCAGAATCTGATTGAGATCCTTATTGAAAAATATGGATTACAAGGAGTGTGATGTTATGGAACTGTATGAGCTTTCTCACCCGCAAAGAAGAATACTATTGTCACATCTCAAATTTGAAAGTGCAGCCTGCAATATCGGGGGATATGTTCTGATTCATGGAGAAATCAAACATAATAGGCTAAAAGCAGCACTTCAGCAGGCTGCTGAAGCTATGGATTGCTTCCGAATTCGCTTGCATAGATTAGATGGGAGCTATTGGCAGTATTTCTCTGAAGTACCGATTATGATAGAGAAGCTGCAACTTTCAGAATATGATACTGTTGACTCAATCCAATCCAAAGCAGCTGAGATCTTGGAAGAACCTTTTGTGCTTGAGGATAGCCCTTTGTACCGAATAATTGTCATTAATGCAAAGAATAATTTTTCAGGATATATTCTAAAACTGCACCATATCATAATGGATGGGTGGTCTGTGAAATTATTCTGTGATAATGTGAACCGCTTTTATAATGGTGAAGAAGTGAAAATGGGGCATTATACAGATTTTCTATTTAACGAAAGGCAGTACTTGATTTCCGAAAAAAGTAGAAAAGACAAGAAATACTGGGATGATTTTGTTAATAGCTTTCAGCTTTCAAATAAATCTGCCAAAGAAAGTACAGGTTTTCGCGAAGAATTTCTGCTCAGTGTTGAAGAAGAACGAATGTTGAAAAAAGCCACAACACACGGTGGAAGTGAGACGTCAGTATTGATAGGATTTCTGGCATTTTTATCCAGAATAACTGGAAAATCAGGTATAATCGATATTCCAAGCTATAATCGCATTGGCAAGGCTATGCGTAAAACTGGTGGAATGTTTACTGGCAATGTACTTATAAATGCTGATGAAATTTGTAATGGGAGTATGCAATCTCTTGTTTTAAATGCACAGCGTAAACTTATGGAAGGCTTACGGCATCAAGCATGGCCTTACGATTTGATTCATTTTGAAAATGGAGTAGAGGTTTTTCATTATAGTGCTAATTGCTACAATACTACCCTGCTGCAGCCACTCGACGGAATAAGGTGTGAGTATCAGGAAGTATACCCTGGAGCCCAGCTTGTTCCCTTTCAAGCTATTCTGAAAAAATGGAATCAAACATATTCCATTTCATTTGATATGTTATATGTACACTATCATGCCGGAGATGGTGCTGCTTTTTATCATCTTTTTCATTCTTATCTTAATGCTATTTGTTCTTCAGAGATAAATGTCACAACATTTTGTGAACAGCTTCTCACGCAGAATCTTTCAATGCAAAAAAGTACTTTCTCATGTGGCAGGATTTTTGAAATGACACTTTCAGAAAGATTACAACGAACACTGTACACTTTAGACAGAAAGAAGGAAGCTATTGTTACAACGGATGGTTCCATCACTTATGAAGATTTTTCCGCACTGGTAAGTGGTGCTGTTGAAATAATGCAGAAAGATGGTCTAAGTAGCGGAAGTAGAGTTGTTATATGGCTCCCCAATAGTATAGCATATCTTGTATATGTGTATGCGGCCTGTGCTTTAGGAATTGTATGGATACCCGTGGATTATAGTTATCCTTCTGATTATGTATTGAAGATTTTAGAGGATTCTTGTGCTGAATTAGTTATTACAGATTGTGGCAGCATTGAGTGGAAAAGTCTTTTTCCAGAACTCAAAAAAAGCAAAAGAGAATTCTCATTAGTACAAGAGGATTCTGTAACAGCATATATATTATATACTTCTGGAACGACTGGTACACCAAAGGGAGTAAAAATAAACCGTAAGGCTTTGGCATGGTATTTGAATTGGGCAGAAATGGTTTATTCTGCTGAAAATTTCTTTATTTACAGTTCTCCCTCATTTGATCTATCACTTACAACAGTGTTTCTTCCTATTACCAGTGGTGGTAGCGTTATTCTTCCTGATTCTGCTCATGCTAATCTATTACGGCTTGGAGACTTCTCACTTTGTGAGAAGGTAACTGCAATCAAAGCTACTCCGTCTAATCTCTCTTTACTTCTTTCAAGTGATACAAGTCGGCTGAAATTGAATACGATTATATGTGGAGGGGAAGAACTGACTGTTAGTCTAGCAGAACAACTGCAAACTAGGTTTGGATCAAAATGCAGAATCTATAATGAATATGGTCCTACAGAATGTACTATCGGTTGTATGTGTCATTGTTATAACACAACAAAAGATATACTCAACACGGTATCAATTGGCAAAGCAGCACCTGGGAATAGAGTGTATATTGTTGACACAGAACAGCATTTGTGTCTCCCAGGAATGGCTGGAGAGATTTACTTAAGTGGAAATCAACTTGCAGACGGGTATCACGGCTTTCCTGAGGAGAACAGAACACATTTTATTCATGATTTTTATGGCGAAAATCGTGCCTACCGCACTGGTGATCTGGGAAGATACCATATTGATGGAACAGTAGAATATCTTGGGAGAGTCGGCAGACAGTGTAAATTGAATGGTTATCGAATTGAGCTGGATGGTATTGAGAAGGTTCTTTTGCAAATCAAAGGCGTTAATGGTGCTGCGGTTTGGGTAAATAATCGTTTGTTAGTAGCAGCAGTAGCAACAGACGGAAAATGTACAGAGACAATGCTGGCAGAACATATTAGAACTACGCTACCATCATATTGTGTACCACATAGGTTTTTAATGTGCAGTAGACTACCAATCACCATAAATGGCAAAATAGATTATTCGCAGCTGGGAAAACTGCTTGTTATGGATACCTACCAAAGAAAGGGGAATTCTACAGATACAACCAAAAGTAGAATTGTTGAAAAAATCATTCGTAAAGCATTCAATTACAACGGGAATATAGAGAATTTTGATTTCTTACTTGAGGGCGGCGATTCGATAAGAGCTCTTGGTATTGTTAATGAGTTAGAAAGCTACGGGTACCATGCTTCTATTTCATTACTGATGGATTATCCAGCTTTTAATGAATTATTAGTACACATTGAACAGATACCAGACTTTGATAATACTGAAGTTCCACACGCCTACCATCTTCCAGCGCACTTGTGTTTCTTGAAGGAAAGCTGCTCTGATTTTACTATGTATCATCACAGGATGGTTTTAAAGATTCCATATTTCATGGAGTACATATCTGCCATTTCATTAAAAAGGGAACTTTTCAGAATATTTCCTTCTTTGAATGCAACATACAGGAACAATTATATTACTGAAACTAAAACTGATGATGCCACTGTTGATTATTTGATAGATAATGATGTAGAAACTTGGATGAAAACAAGACAGCCCAACTCCGTAGATACACTGTTTTCTCTTTCTGTATTGGCAATGAAAAACGAAAGTCTGCTACTCTTTGATGTACACCATATCTTAGTTGATGGCATATCCTGGATGCAGCTTATTTCTGCGGCACACAGAATCCTTTCCGGCCTTCCATCAGTGACACATACGTTTATGAATAGCTATTTGCTACAAGATATAGCGATATATGAAGATTGCATGGATATAACTGGAGATACAAATCCAATTTTCTATAGGATGCAGATGATAGATACTCCTATTCCTCAGATATTGTCTGGACAGAGTCTAGTAAACGCACTTACAATTGCGGCACCGCAGTTCTCGATTTTATATGACTTTGATGGTAGGTTTTTTCTGCCTAACAGTGATACTGATAATCTTGGTTGTTTTTCGGTATTTATTCCAGTTACATCTGAACAAAATTCGCTTGATGTAAGCTGCGAGGAAGTTTCCAAGAAACATCGAATCCATTTTCAGCCTAATAGAAGTGTCAAGCTAAATTTCCTTGGTGATATCAGTAATATGATAAGAGATACCATATTTACAGGAAGTGAAGAATATATTGTCAAATGTATACAAACAAATATGTTCAGATGTAGTGCATTCGGATGTGTCGCTGAAGTAACTGCCTGGGTTGATAATCAGGTATTGCAACTTTGTATTTCAAGAAGAAACAACATTTTATCTGACAAAGAGGCTACTACATTAATTGAAGATATGGCTGATGCGCTTCATTTAAACACTTCTGATACGGAACTTTCAGACAACATACCTGATTTGGATGATTTATATTTCTGAAACTGAATCATTTTCAATTCGTAACAGCAATAAACCCTATAAATAAAAGGAGGAAGGAGAGGCATGCTATGTGACAAGGTAGTGCCGTTTCAGGAGTTGTTTTATTACAACTGTTTCCATAGTGCATTGTTTGCGGTGGTAGAGGCGAACAATGGAGATTACAGAAGGTTTATCGTCAATGGAATACCGCATCTTGTATTGCAGTATCAGGGACAGGACAGCAGATTACTATATCGATTTAGCTTTATTGAGGATTATTCGAAGTTGCTTCTTGAAAATGGGCTGGAATGTGTTGTCATGCAAG